>Ga0228710_1000597_pt1 | contig 47526 bp, 20 predicted proteins | sample MedpolnodulmetaG_FD_177995 | JGI IMG/M metagenome (GOLD analysis project Ga0228710, IMG submission 177995) | Root nodule microbial communities from Medicago polymorpha collected in Santa Monica, California, United States - pink nodules | ecosystem: Host-associated > Plants > Roots > Nodule... | reverse complement strand
TATATTCTATTATGTCTCATCTGATTCCGTTTTTGAGTGACTTGGTTTATTTTATCCCAAGAAAAAGTACTAGACCAGATCAAAATATGACCAAGTTCAAAATACACTTCTCTTTGTTCATTTGGGTCCCTTTCAGTTTCTTAAACTAAGCACACCATATTTGAATGTAAATTTCCATATATTATGCTGTTTATTACAAAATTACATCCTACCAAGTCAAAGAAATACAAATTATATATATTTACTCCAATATAAATTTGCTTATGTGACACTCAATATCATATATGAGTATTCACTTCCTTATTTACAAAATATAGTTACAATAATAATGGGTGAAGTGAAGTTAATTGCCACTCCTCAAAGCTTCCCTTGTGCAAGTATTGAATGGGCTCTAAGAATAAAAGGTGTTGAATATGAATACATACAAGAAGATTTACTAAATAAGAGTCCTTTACTTCTTGAGTCCAATCCAGTTTAGAAGAAATTTCCAGTGCTACTTCATGATGGAAAATCAATTGCTGAATCACTTGTTATACTTGAGTACATAGATGAGACAGGGAAGGACAGCCCTTTTTTGCCACTTGATCCATATATATGTGAGAGCATTAGCTCGTTTTTGGGCAAAGTTTATGGACGAGAAGGTGAATATATAATACCATATGATCCATTATTTTCCGGGTAGTGATACATAGACTACCTTAGGTGGCATGTATCACTTGTAAACCCACATACAATTGTGACATGTGTCTATGCGGTTCTTACACACACAAAAAACTCACTTTTTATTTCTCTCAAACACTGTCACATGAGGTGGTACAATGTGTGTATGGAGAAAAGGGTGTCATGAAACATTATCCTTATTTTCCATTCTTCATTTACTTGTTTCTTTGTAGATCAAAAATTGCTTTATTTACTTTTTTTCATATTTAAATGTATTATTATAAACTAAATATGGAATCATATACACTTAAATTCTCTAAAATGTGTCCCCAAGAGCTTAACTCAGTTGGTAGAGACAATGCATAATATATCCAAGGTCCGCAGTTCGAACCTCGGACACAACCAAAAAAAATTCTCTAAAATGTCATGTTAAATATAAAAAAGATAGAAATTTAGTCTCATTGACTTTTTTTTAACATTTCATTGGTCTATTACATAATTGGTCTATTTAAATGTAAGTGTGATTAATTATTTAAATACATTCATCTAAAAAAATACTTTTTTAAATACAAACATCAATAGGTAGCATACACCCGTCTACACACTTCCATGTGGCATTTTTAATTAATTACATTAAGGGTAATTTTTTCCATTCAGTCTCTCTTCCTTCGCCCATCTTCGACCTCACGTGACTTTCCTTCACCCCCTCTCTCTCTGAACTCTCCTCTGCTCTTTCTCTCTCAATCCAACCTCACCACTCCTTTTTTCTCCGATCAGCCACCGCCCCTCTCCGTCGCCGGCATCATCCTCACCGGCGTGATTCTGTCTTCTCATCGTCGTCGAACTCCTCTCACGTCTACTTATCTCTCGCTGTTTTGAACATCTATTTTGTGATAACTTTTGTGATAATTTTTTCTCTCATACTCACATTATTATTTACTTTATCTCTCTATTGAATTGGTTTTCGTGCAAATACCTACATTTTCTTTGTAAATTATGGTTGTTCCATAAGTTGTCAATCAAATGGTTGTTCAAATAATATTACTCTTCTAAAAAATTAAAATAATGATTGTCAACTTTTGTCGATCTCTTCTTTATTATTATATTATTATTGTTGTTGTAAACTTACTTCAAGAAATAAATCAATATATATGACCTTGTTTACCATCATTTTTAGTTTAAGTCAACCAAATTCGAAACACAAACAATGTTCAATGAGTGTAACTGTGAGAGAGTGAACAAGTTCATGGGTAATCTTACATGTGTAAAGAGTAGTTTTGAAAATATCTTCCAAATAAGTTTAGGTTTTAAAAAAACAATCAAATAAAACCAAGAATAAAAACAGTTATACAAAACCAACCTCTAGCAGTCCTCGTGAGCTTAACTCAGTTGATATGTACAATGCATAAAATATGCAAGGTCCGGGTTCGAGCCCTAGCCACCACAAAAAAAAAAAAAAACCTCTAGCACGATATTAAAACCAATATTTAGACATCTTAATTTTCATTCCACATTCATTCAATGTGCACCTCTTTTTCTCTCTAACTCTCTCTTTCTATTACATCACTCTTGACAAGATGTATACACATTTTAGGTGTCTAACAAACATTTTCCAAAACCATCAGAAGAAAAGAAAGAAAAAAAAGAAGCAAAAATTACTACATCGGGGCTAAACAAACCAATGCAATATCCTTCATAATCGTACCTGATCAGAAGGTGGCTTCCGGTGCTTGGTCAAAGGTGGTGGTTCACGGTGGTGAGAGAACTTCAGTGAGCGCTGGACCGAATGGGGGGTGTGTACCTGCAGACACTCTGACGCTCAAGTCAGTAGAGGTTCAGAATGTGGGGTTTTAGAGTGAAAAACATTCTACCTTGGAGGCTGCGAGGAGCCTCCTATTTATAGAGGTGGGTGAATGCAGAGCCGTTGTAAGGCACATGTGTGACCGGCAGTTACGAAATCGTAAGAAGTGTAACCGCCGGTGAGATATTCGCGGGAACGTGGGTCGAGAGACGTTGCCGATCGTTGCAGGACGTTTGAACTATTCTCGTTTGCTCCGTGTACCCCCCCTCGCGGGGAAGGGGTGTGTCGTGAGTAATTATGTCAAATGGAGCATTTGGGCTTGATTTGTTATTGGGCCTAAGTGGCTTAAGCTCGTGTGTTTGACAGGTCGAGAACACTTCATAACAAAAACAAAACGCCTAAGAATATATACCATAATGGGCAAAATCTCCCGCACCACACAACAACTCCAAAAAAAATTTTGAGGAAACCAAGAATATCAAGAGAAACACTGCCACCCAAAAACAAACCCAGACTTACAAGTCTACAAACTCAACATCAAAAACTTGTCACACTTCAACCAAAAAAACACAACAAGACCTCCACCAGAAGGCCAGAGATAAAACTTCTTATTCCACCTTTAGAAAACATTGATTCATCTCCCCATACATCGGTAAGGACTCCAAGACCATTCATAAAACAAAAAATGGAGCATATTCAACCGACTCAAACCCCACCTCCACGACGCTTTTTTGATCTCATCCGCTACTTTCAAATGTTCTTTGCACCCATTTAAAAAAAACTTTATCATTCCTTTCTTTACAAATAAGTCATACTATAATGAGCCAGACAAACCAAAATATTTTTGTGTTTCTTAGTTCTCTTAACCACATTAAAACATTCATACATTGTGAACATGTTGTGAGGAATTATCATAACCAAACCAAGCCAATGGAACACCCATACCAAATTTTGAACCCAACATTCCACTTCACCCTACTGATTTTCTTTCCCCGTCGCACTCCTCCTAATAGAAACTTCATCTGAATACGAACCACTTTCCTCTAAACTAGTGTTGGCATTTTCATATAAGATAGATAAAAAATGGGAATGGAATTTAACAAGAGGTAATCAGGATAATCCACCCACCCAGGCTAATATACTTATTTCTCCAACTTCTTAGTCCCATGCAAAGATATTCCAACTTGAAAGATGGTGTGGGTTAGCTCCAACAATCCCAACTTCTAAAAAGGTTCCCAAGTTGAAATTGAAGTAATGAAAGGTTAGAAAGTAAAATGGTGAACTTAATCCAAAAATAAATAAATAAACGTGAACTTGTGGTAAGTGTAGGTTAGTGCCCAGTCAATTTTATGGGACTGAAAAAATCTATAATAATATTTTATTTTATTTTGGGTCCTTAGTACAAAATGATGGAGAAATAGAAGCAGATGTAAGCCACCGTATTCAAGCTAGGTGGTTGAAATGGAGAAGAGCCTCAGGTGTTTTGTGCGATAAGAAAGTACCACTTAAGTTGAAAGGAAAGTTCTATCAGACAACACTCATACCGGCGTTGTTGTATGGTACGGAGTGTTGGGCGGTTAAGAGTCAACGCGAGAATCAAGTAAGTGTAGCAGAGATGAGGATGTTGCGTTGGATGAGTGGTAAGACTAGACATGATAGGATTAGAAATGACACCATTAGAGAGAGAGTATGGGTAGCACTTATAATAGAAAAGTTGGTAGCAAATAGGCTTAGATGGTTTGGGCATGTAGAGAGAAGACCCGTAGATGCCGTGGTAAGAAGAGTAGATCAAATGGAGGAGAGTCAAGTTAAAAGAGGTAGACCTAGGAAAACTATTAGAGAAACCATTAGAAAGGATTTAGAGCTCAATGAATTGGATCCAAATTTGGTTTATGATAGAACACTATGGCGTCATTTGATCCATGTAGCCGACCCCACTTAGTGAGATAAGGCTTGGTTGTTGTTGTAATATTTTATTTTATTTTCATACTAAAAAAATTATGTAGTAGTATTAGCATAGAAATTTTTTGTTTTTTTTTTCGAATGTTCATAGAAATTTAGTAAGAATCAATCTCCCTCTCAACACTAAAACAAAAGTATGAGAGAAATAAGAAGCTTATTGTTTTCACACCAAGTGTTTCCTAGGAATACATGAAAATGACCAAAAATTCAGCGGTAGTCAACTACTGTCGGTTTTTTAGTTATAAGTCAGTTGTAGTTAACTACCATTGGGATGTTTTTGCTCATTTTCATGTGTTTCTAGAAAACAATAGATGTGAGAAAAGCAATTCTCGAGAAATAAAAGAGTCATATACATATATATATATATAGGGTTTTACTAGAAGACACATTTTATGAAGGTGTCTTTTAGCAAGTTATTCTATGAGCATTTGCTAAAAGATACCAACTAATTTTTATGAAGGTGTCTTTTAGCAAAGTTATAACTAAAAAGTGAAAATCACACCTTGAGGTGTGAGTTGCTAAAAGACACTTTCTTGGGTGGCTTCTAGCAAAACTCATATATATATACACACACACACACATATATGAGGAACATGGTCGGCCTGGTGCAAGTGCATCAAGGCCCTTGAAAAAAAGAAAAAAACACTTGTACCTACGGTCAAAATCCGTCACTAAATGTCATTTTTTTCTTAGGTAAAAGTCCAGAATTCAACTATGTTACTGTCAATTATACATTGTCCATAGGTAAATGTCGATTTGTCTGTGGCTAAAAGTCAGAGCCTAAATGTTTGTCACTCTAAGTAGTGTTAATTTTTTTTTAATACTTTTTAAATTAAAATTGTCAAGATTACAACAGGACCTCCGAATTGTCGAAGACGCCTTGATAAGGAACATTTATTTTTTAGTGTCTTGGTTTATTTTTATCCCAAGAAAATAGTACTAGACCAGATCAAAATATGACCAAGTTCAAAATACGCTTCTCTTTGTTCATTTGGGTCACTTTCAGTTTCTTATACTAAGCACACCATATTTGAATGTAAATTTACATATATTATGATGTTTAAATACTGAACGTAACCATGCTAACTTTTTTTATTACAAAATTACATCCTACAAAGTCAAAGAAATACAAATTATATATATTTACTCCAATATAAATTTGCTTATGTGACACTCAATATCATATATGAGTATTCACTTCCTTATTTACAAAATATAGTTACAACAATAATGGGTGAAGTGAAGTTAATTGCCACTCCTCAAAGTTTCCCTTGTGCAAGAATTGAATGGGCTCTAAGAATAAAAGGGGTTGAATATGAATACATACAAGAAGATTTATTAAATAAGAGTCCTTTACTTCTTGAGTCCAATCCTGTTTATAAGAAAGTTCCAGTGCTACTTCATGATGGAAAATCAATTGCTGAATCACTTGTTATCCTTGAGTACATAGATGAGACATGGAAGGACAACCCTTTGTTGCCTCTAGATCCATATGAGAGAGCATTAGCTCGTTTTTGGGCAAAGTTTATTGATGAGAAGGTGAATATAATACCATACTATCCATTCTTTTCAATTCTTTATTTACTTGTTTCTTTGTAGATCAAAAATTTCAGTCTGTTTTGCTAGCAATTGTTTGATAGTAGAAGTTCTTTTATGAAGATATGCCTATGGAAATTTGCTTATAAGAACTTATATATTGTCCTTAATTAGTACTTTTCTTGATTATCATATACTAACAAGTGTTATAAGAACATTGTTTAAGGAATACATAAATAAAAAAATTTATCTTAAAAATACAAGTCAAAGTAGTTTAATAGTAAAAATTACGTCACTTTATATGCAAAAGTTACTTTTTTTAATTGCTTAAACAATGTCCTAAGGACATAATTATCGGTTGACAATTGTTGTGTCTTAACTGAATCCAAAGACACTATATCAGAAATATATGGATATTTGGCTTTGAAAAGCAACCACAAATTTGTCACGATTCCCCAATTGAACCACAGTGGTTTATATTTGTGTTAGAATAAAAAAAATATATGATAAATTACAAATAACACATGTGATTGATTATTGTGGATGTAGTGGGACCCATTGTAGAGTTTTGGATGAGTAGAAGGAGTATTTCAAAAATATAATTGAATTGTGGGTCTAATGATTGAGAAGTATGAAGTAATATAATATATTGAGTGTGGTCCATTTATACACCCAATTTGGTGATATAAATGTAAGTGCTTTAAGGGCACTTTTAGCGCTTTTCTTAACGGAATTCTAGAATTGTTTATGAAGTTAAAAATTCTTGATGACCTAGGTGTGATCAATTTAGTCTTGAAATTTTCACAAATAGACTAAATGATAGATCATTTTTAAATTTTCTATAATTTAAGAAACCAAATTGTTCTATCCTTGCAGCCTTATAAGGACTAAAATGGTTGATTCACTCCTTATCATTTGATTAATTATGCTTAATAGGCACATGCTGTTTTGCAAGAACTATTCATTGTTTAAAGGCCACACATAACACAACTCATCACAACTTTTAGTTTCAAGCTCTATCCGTTTGATATAACTTAAGCTTGTTTTAATGGAAACAGTGTATTTTTGGTGTATGGGGAGCCTGTGTGGCTCAAGGAGAAGAAAAGGCAAAAGCTGTAGATGCTGCAATTGAGTCACTAGCATTTCTTGAGAAGCAGATTCAAGGGAGAACGTTTTTTGGTGGAGAGAAGATAGGATATCTTGATATTGTAGCTGGTTGGATATCATATTGGCTTAATGTTCTTGAAGAACTTGGAGAAATGGAACTAATTAATGCTGAAAAGTTCCCTTTTCTTTATGAATGGGGTCATAACTTCATACAGACTTCACCTATCAAAGATTGCATTCCGCCAAGGGAAATGGTGGTTGAATATTTTAGCTTTGGCATCAACTATGTTCGTTCCTTGGCATCGAGTGAATAGGAGGACCGAGTGTATATTTGGAATCACGGTGGATATGTTAGAATCACACGGTGGATATGTTAGAATCACAGTCAGTCACTGAGATTTTGTAAGAGCTACAAAGTGTAGCTTTAAAAAAATCTTTATTACTTATCGTGATTCTAACAAATCCACCTTAATATCAAACATGCACTAAAATCAGTTGTCCTCTTTATCTATAATCTTCCTTGTATTTCCACTTAAAAAAACAAAACTTGAGCAAAAATTAAAATAAAAATAGGGTAAGAAATAGAATGTTACTGTTAGATAGGGATTTGGATGCTTTGCATTCACGATATCATGCACTCGATATCATAGGCTTGTCGATCTTGACCATCTCATCAAGATGAGATGGTTCACATTTCCACGTTATATTTTAGACCTTATTTATCAAAGTTGAAATGTGGACTATCTATATTCTTAGTCTGAGGGTCCAGATTGTGCAACTGCATTAAATGCATGATTTCATGATGGTATTCAGAGTGAATTTTTTTATTGAAATATGCTTTTATTGGAAGGTAGGAAATAAGATAGGTAAAGGAGACAGATGATTTCAATTCATACTAAATCAGTTATGAAGGTAGATTTGTGTAAACAAGTATGCATAAGTTATAATAAGCTCATGTTGTCTTTGGAGTTTGCTTTTATGTGTGGTGTTGATCATGTTATGAGATTTTATGTATAATAAGTTTTCTATGAAATGAATGGACTATAAAGCTTCACAGGCATTTTCAAATACTAATGCTATATTGGGATTCTGTGGTTAAATACAATTCACAGATATTTATTTATTGGTCCCATTTACTTGAAAATATAGGAGTAAATCCCCAAACAGTTGGATACGTAGATATATCTATGCACTAAATTGTCAAAAATATTAGTATGACCAAGTTATATTGGGAAAATTTACATTAAATCATCTAATAATGGATGTTTGAGCACGGTCCTCGCAACCACCATTCTTACGTACTTTGTGTCTTGAACCATCGTCATAATATCATGTTCTAACCAGTGACGGATCCAGGAATTTTGAAAAGTGGGGGCACCATATATATTAATTGAACGCATTAGATATATATTTGGAAACAAGGTTGTGTTGTTGTGTCATGTGTGATATTAGTGTGGGCCAAGAGAGAAATATTGTGTTATAATTAGTGTAGGTCATTTGGTCTAAATGTCAACTATTACTATATTATACTACTTAAAAATAAAAAATTAAAATATTTTGTGTAGGCACAAGCCCACGCATCAAGGCACATGCATCCGTCCCTCGTTCTAATACTCTACTCTTATTTTTAGATAATCTCTTCTCTTTTTAAGAAAGTCACTCTGAATGTCATGCTTAAACCAACTAACAATCAAACAGGCAACACAATCAAGTGTGCCACCTCGAGGCTGGACGTTTGGAGTGTTTTGTCAATTATCTTGCCACCATAACATTAATTTTGGACCGGTAGTGTATTCGTACACAAAACTTAAGTTGTATATAGTAAGAGTAATATTATTTGAAAAACCATTTTTAAAACAACAAAAATACACAAAAAAATACAGGGATTAACACAAAAACTGAAGCAATAAAGAGAAAAAATAAGAATGCAATGTGAGTATAAACAAAAAAGTTGTTATAAAATTGTGATAAAATAATTATTTAAATATCATTTCTCATGTAGTGAATGCCACTTCAATAAAAAAGATTTCTTAATCAGAATTTTAGAAACAAAAAATAGACTTGCAAGTATGAAAGACAAACTTCACTTTTTTTAATCTAAAATTTTGACTCTTTTGTGTTCAAACCTTCTCCATTTGATTGGTGGACCTATCTCCTTTTCTCTTGTCATTTCAAACTTTTTGAACCATATTTTCTATTGCCACTAAAGACAAGAAAAAGCCATACTTTTGTGAGTATGCTCTTGTACACGTATCATCTTGGAAATATTAAAGAGTTTCTCTTTCAACACCTAAAACTTAAATGGGTAATGTATAACTAACTTACTTGGTTGAATCATAGCCAAACAATTGGTGACAGCTACATAATTCAACTAGACCATTCTGTTTGACTGAAAACTATGAATTGTAACTTTTGTTTCAAACTAATCATTTCACCTTTTCTCCATGTAGCCAAAATCTTAAAGCATGCTATTTTGCAACAAAAATAAAACTTCAAGCATGCATGCCTACATCTCTTTCCTCTTGTTTCTCATGTATGGTAAATTATAATTATATGTTAAACTGTTGCTCCTTCAGTCCTATAATAATTGTCACATATGCATACAAAATTGTCCTAAAATAAATGTTATCTTCAACTTTTAAACGTAATATTAATATTTCTTTTCAGCTGTATGTACCTCTAGTTAATATTGTATGCAATCACATCAAACTCAACATCAGTAATATGTGTTCACAAAGCTCCACCGATAAAAATACCAAAATTGCTAAGTTAAACGCTGTGATTGGAATTCAAACTCCGACTGATTCATTTATGTGTGTAAGTTTCTAATAACTATTGCATTTTGCCTATCTACCAACAGAAGAAAAAAAATACACCAATACATTTTTTGATGGAAAATACATCTGGACCGTCAATATATTCTTAAGGACCTAGGAACCCTCCAAAAGACACAAAGAACCCTCCAGAAGGGCCAGAACGCCCTCCAGAAGGCTCCCTGGGCCATAGGCGCGCCCTTCAGTAGGCGCCGCCTTAGCTAGCTTCTAGATACCTCTAGAAGCCGGATAAAAGACCAAAAGCCCAACTTACTTAGGGCACAAGTTACGTGAGAACAAAGCCCATAGCAGGCTATATATACCACCATTGGAATCATTCTCAAGGCATCTCATAAACAGTCTAAACCTTATATACGATTATTGTACTCCTGTAAGTACAACATCAATACTTGTTATGCTTAATTTGATAAAAATTACCATTATTTTTGTTTTATTAATAGTATTTTCCTTTTCTTTTGACCAAATTTATAATATTTTTTTAATGTGTAAAATAAGCAACCGTAATAATTATTGTGGTATGGAGGGAGTATATATTGTGTGAAATTTTTGTATCTATGTAATAGATGAAATGAAACCCCATCAAAATTTATGGCATGTACAAAAAGTGATGGACATCAAAAAGTTGTGATAAGGTTGCTTAAATTATTCTGACTTGAAAATCCCTATTCCCACGTAACATTGGCCACTTGTACCTACATAAGGAAAAGCACATTAAATTCATTTGGACCACTCTACCTATCAAAATTCATATTTGTCTTGATCATCAAGGCATCAATACAATGCTACCGTTCATGTTTTATCCACCACAAATACTATTCATAAGATTTTCTTGGTTGAGAAATGACCAACAACTTCACAATTTCCTCATGCTTCATTCTCCTTCCATTCATTTTTTAATTGTTGTTTTAAGGTTATTTACACGTACCCAAGACGTTAAATAAATTTTATTACTTTTGATAAAATTAGATAAAATCAGGTCTTTTTTCTATAATATTGTTGGTTATATATTATCTCACTCTACTTATTTCTAATAGTCAAGGGTGCTATAAACAAAACAATAATTAATGTTACATTTAACTTTGAAAACGACAAATAAATAAAATAAAATTTTCTACAAAAACGATAATCAGTAAAGAAAGGAAGTAATTCATTTAGGGTTGGCCTAGTGGTTCGTTTGGGATCTTCAAGTTTGCTCCTCTCAGAATCTCAGGTTCGATTTCCCCTGATGTCATTGGTCCCTCGGATTAGTCGGTTCTTGAATCGGATACCGAGTTTTCAAAAAATAAATAAAGAAAGAAAAAGGAAGTATATTATTGTCTTCCAGCCTCAAGCCTACTTTTAAACCAACCTTCAAAGCTTATATGTGAGCATATTTATCATCATCCAAGTTCCAAAAACTCTCCTCTCTTCTCTCTCTGTGACATAATCATTAATAATATCTCCAATTTCTTTTGCTTTGCTACACCAACTTCTTCATTCCCTAGTAATGGCAGCTGATAACTCTACCAAGAGAAATTCCAATGCTCAGCTCCTTGAAGAACTAGAGGCTCTAAGTGATTCCCTTTACCAATCACACACAACAGCTAGAAGAGCAGCTTCTCTTGCTCTTCCAAGAACTTCAACTCCTTTTGTTCCATCTACTACTAAAGATGATAATGACACTGCTAAACTTGATAACAACAAAAACAGCCACAAACCTCGGTCGCGTCGCATGTCCTTATCTCCATGGAAATCAAAAACAAATCAAGAAGATGCCAATGGCAAGTCACCCTCAACTCAATCAGAAAACAATAAGTTTGAATATGAAATAACAAATTCAGGTGACAACAAGAAAGGGATTTGGAATTGGAAACCTATTAGGGCTATTTCTCATATTGGAAAGCAGAAAATAAGCTGTTTGTTTTCTGTTGAAATTCTCACTGCTCAATCACTTCCTTCATCAATGAATGGATTAAGACTTTCTGTTTGTGTTAGAAAGAAAGAGAATAAAGATGGCGCTGTTCAAACAATGCCATCAAGGGTTTCTCATGGTGCTGCAGATTTTGAAGAAACACTTTTTCTAAGGTGTCATGTTTATTGCAATCAACAAGGTAATGGTAAAAATCTTAAGTTTGAGCCAAGACCATTTTGGATATACCTTTTTGCAGTTGATGCTAAAGAGCTTGATTTTGGAAGAAACTCAGTGGATTTAAGCCAGTTGGTTCAAGAATCAATTGAGAAAAACCGGCAAGGAAATCGAGTTAGGCAGTGGGAAACAAGCTTTAGTTTGCAAGGAAAAGCTAAAGGAGGAGAGTTGGTTGTGAAACTAGGATTTCAAATCATGGGGAAAGATGGAGGAGTTGAAATATATAACAATGAAGAGAATTTGAAGCCTAGTAGTAGGTTCAAAAACCTCACATCTACGTTCGCTCGACGAAGATCCAAGACATCGTTTAGCATGCCTAGTCCAAGAATCACAAACAGAAATGATGCTTGGACTCCTTCGCAGCGAAGATTAGCAGAAGATATCCAAGAAATCGATGATTTGAATCTTGATGATGATCCAAATCCAGTTCATCATTCATATCCATCTACTAATAAAGTTTTTGATGACAAAGAGAAGGTGGAGGATCTTGATCTTCCGGAGTTCGAGGTTGTTGATAGAGGAATTGAAGTTGAAGAGAAGAAAGAAGATGAAGGAGAAGGATCAGAGAAATCTATAGAAGTGAAATCAGCTTCAAGTGAAATTGTCAAGGAAATAGTCCATGATCAATTGCACTTAACAAGATTAAATGAGCTTGATTCACTGTCTAAGCAGATAAAGGCTCTTGAATCCATGATGGGAGAACAAAGCAAAGATTTTGACACGGAATCACAAAGATTGGATTCTGATGAAGAAAATGTTACAAGAGAGTTTCTTCATATGCTTGAGGATCAAAAGTCTAGATTATACAAACTCAACCAATCTGAAATTCCACCTTTGCATCTTGAAGAACATGATGATAATTCTTCATCATGTGGAGAATCCAATTCCCAAGTGTATCTTCCTGATCTTGGAAAAGGTTTAGGCTGTGTGGTTCAAACAAGAGATGGAGGATACTTAGCATCTATGAATCCTTTAGACAATTATGTAGCTCGAAACGATACTCCAAAGCTAGCAATGCAAATGTCAAAGCCTTTTGTGTTAACATCACAAGACTCCTTAAATGGATTGGAGTTGTTTCAGAAACTGGCTGCAATTGATCTTGACGAACTCACCTCTCAAATTTTCTCATTGATGCCAATAGATGAACTGATAGGTAAAACTGCTGAACAGATTGCTTTTGAAGGCATAGCTTCTGCTATCATACAAGGTAGAAACAAAGAAGGAGCAAGTTCAAGCGCTGCGCGGATAGTTTCGGCATTGAAAGACATGGCGAATGCAATGAGTTTAGGAAGACAAGAAAGGATTTCAACAGGAATTTGGAATGTTGATGACATTCCACTTACTGCAGAGAAAATTCTAGCCTTTACAATGCAGAAAATTGAGTTCATGGCTCTTGAAGCATTGAAAATTCAAGCTGGCATAGCTGAAGAAGAAGCTCCATTTGAAGTTTCTTCAGTCAAAGAAGGGAACAAAGAAAAAGATCTATTGAGTTCTGCTATTTCGCTTGAGGATTGGATTAGAGACCAAAGCTCTAAAAGCATTAATGCAAGTTCTGATATTGATGAACTATCAAATATCACATTGATGTTTGTTGTTCAACTGAGAGATCCAATACGAAGATATGAAGCAGTTGGAGGACCTATGATGGTGTTAATCCATACAACAAATGTGGACACAAAGGGTGATGATCATGATGAAGATGATGAGGAGAAGAGGTTCAAAGTAAGTAGCATGCATGTGGGAGGTTTTAAGGTGAGGAGTGGTAATGGAAGGAAGAATGCTTGGGAGAGTGAGAAACAAAGGCTAACTTCAATGCAATGGTTGATTGAATATGGATTAGGAAAGGCAGGGAAGAAAGGAAAACATGCATTGGTAAAAGGGCAAGATTTGTTATGGAGCATTTCATCAAGAATCATGGCTGAAATGTGGTTAAAGACCATTAGAAATCCAGATGTTAGGCTTGTTTAAAGTAATAAGCATGTATATTTGCTTTTAGTTATAAGCATGATCCATGTATCATCGGCACTTTAGATTAAAGGTGTATTTGGTATCCAAAACCGACACTACACTAACACATAGTTATATGTAATCACTTTCATTTCTTATATTATTAACGTGTATGCATCACTGTATTGTTTGATGTTCGTGTCAACTATGATTGTACAAAATTGTATCCATGTCTTATAGGGGATGATGCATCAAAATCTTAAGAGAAAGTTCAATAGGAGAGATTAGAGATTGCATATATCAGTGGAGCACTTGAACTTGTATGTAATAATTAGTGATTTTGTAGAACCGTTAATAAAGTGTGACTTAGGAATGTTGTATATGCAGACTCTTTTTTCCACATTTCCATTTTAATCATCAATATTTTTTGTTATTCTGTTTATCCCTCTAGGTTCTTCCTCAACACTCATGGTTCATTGAAGGTTTGTATTACAAATGTAAGAAAAAGTCGTGTATCACAACAAAGCCACTTTTTATACCTTTTTTGGCATCTTATTAATGCTAGATACTGTAAGCTTTAGTGTCATATCATCTATCTATTTTTTAAGAACCCTTTTTAGCTTTTTTTTTTTTTAAAAAAAAAACTCGGTATCCAATCCAAGGACCGACTAATTCGAGGGGAACAATCTCACCGCCCTTGCGGGGGCCCCGTTTAAAGCCAGAACAAGCTTTGTATGGACTTAGCCCACCGAAGTTGGCACTAGAGGGAATCGAACATGAGACCTTTGGAGGAGCAAACTCCAAGATCCCAAGCCAACCATTAGACCAACCCCAAATGAGTTCCTTTTTGGCCTTTTGGTTCTTTGATTGGTCGTTTTTAGATTTTTCTATAAATACAAAAATCATGTATTTGTGTCTTGTGTGCAGATACAAGTCAGGATCACTACCAAAAAAAAGATAGAGGTCAGGATTTCGAAGTGTGTAAAATATACATCGCATAATGTCCATTAGAAAATTTAGAATGTTCGAAATTTGATAGAAAATATTGAAATCGTTTCTATCGTTTAAATAAAAGATTTCATTAATGTGAACTCACATAGTAAAAAATATATATACTTAATGATTAATTTAATCATATTGTGCCATTATTTTGATTGACAGAATATACTATTTTGTTATATTGTTGATAATGCACAATTCAAATTCAAAATTGCTAACTATTCAATATTTTTAAATATGTTTACTAAACTAGAAACCCTGTTACGTTCTTATTGTTCGATATAATACTTTTCTATGATAATTGTAATGTGAAAAGTAACAAAGCAAATTATACATTCCATTAAAAAAAACAAAATTATATTTTCATGTCAAATATCCACAATGCAAAATTATAAACGTTAATCCCTTTAGTCGACCAGACTCCAAAACATGAGTTCAGGTATGCTTTATTTAGTCTATTCAGGATCATGGATGCAAGACATGCTGCCTCATCAGAGGAATTCAGGTGTTCATGTAAAACCAACGAAGAGAAACTGCAGGAATTCAGCTACTATTTCTAAATCTTTTTGATGTATTTTGCACAAAATTTCCCCATCTACATGTCAAAGCATGACCGTTCTAAATTCAAACGGTTTGTATCAAATTTTTTTATGATTTGAGTAGACACAATGGTGTTCAAAGCACAACAGATCGCAATGAGAGGGAGAGGGGCTGGCAATGGACGTAGTTGACACAACTGGGATGGGAGGAAGAGGCAAGAGTGGTTATGTGCAGGAAAAAACAAATGGAAGTGAATGAAGAGTATACATGAATTACGTGATTTGTTTATTAAACAAATTGTTTTTTAATTTTAAATCTGGACCATTGGATTTTTTTTTTGCCACATATCTTGCATCTATGATCATAAATGGACTAAATGGAGCATACCTCAACTCCCAAAACATAAGATAAAATTAATAATTGATCAAAAAGAAAATGATAGAACTATATTTTCACACATTCATGTATGAATTCAAAATTCCAGTAACTGCAATCAAATCCTTTCATCACAGGTGAATGCAATTCGTGATAACACCAATGATGACTAAACATCAAAAGATATAATTGTCATTTTATTGTATGTTATATAATACTTTCGCCTACACTCTTCATTTCAAAAATATTTGTTAAAAGCTTAGAACGTTAATTAAAAAACTCTGACCATCACTAATTTTAGGAAAATATAATGTTCTGAATATAATGCTCCATGTTTAATAGCAATCATTTAAACTCATTTTTACCAAATCAGTCCTTCAAACTTTAGTATATATTCTCAAGTAGCACAACTGAAAATGGGTGAAACATGGAAAAGTTGTCACCCACAAACACTGAAGCAGCAAAGACCACATAAAAGTACACATGTACCGGCAGCTACAAATTACTCTTCATGGATATATTTCAAATTGGATGTTGTAAACTACGTCTCAATGCGGCCAACTCCATTTGTCTATGCAGGGATTACATTATGTCCAAATTAATATCCTGCTGAAATATAAGTACAATAACTATTTTGCACAAAAATAAAATACCGAAAATGAATACTGGAATCATAGTCAGCCCGGTGGTAAACCAGTCAAAAACTAGTTTCTCATTGTAAAAGATGAATCACAAAGCATAAGGTAGTCACAGTTCAATCGGCACATGAGTATCTGCATAATTGAAAACCACAATATATAAAAAGGCAGCATTCTTTCTTTAAGAGAACCATGTCATTTTTTGGCTAAAATTGTTATTGACTTCATGAATTTTTCAACAAGAAAAACCACTTTTGTTCGGCACATCTCAGACTGAGCTAAAAAGATGGCCTAATACCCAATCATCCCACTCCCCCAGCTTTCTTTCCAAAGTCAGGGATCCCGAGCAAAGGGTTGTGCGTGATACACTCAATCTCACAAGATCCACGGCCCCCTCTCCCCCTACTACGACAACTAACCCACTCAGACTTTGCAATGGGAATTGGGAAGGGCTATCCTCAGCCATCCCATGAGTGCCATTATTAAGCAATTAGTAGCCGCATATGAGGCTATAAGTAGGCAAGTTGAGGACTAAAACAACACCTAATATAATTCAGGCTTCAAACAGAGATCGACTCGGGCCACATACGCTAAAAGAAGCAAGCATGACCATCATGTATGACACAAAAGTTACTTCTAAAGATGCAGGAATGGACTTCAAATATTATTTACCTCAAGTCAAAATTGTGGTTTAAATTTAAAAACTATTGACCCTTCCCACTGCAACAGTTTTTCCTGCAGGACAGAGTAATGTGCTTTCAGCATAATTACAAGGAATAGTTGGACAGAAAAGAAGACATCCTTTCTTAAATATTACCTTCAGTACGAAGAGTGAATCTCCCAAGTTGTGGAAAGTCGGAGAATTTCTCGATGCATATGGAGTTACTAACCTGTAAGAACATTTCCAAAACAAAATCAAACGAAGCTTAAAGGTATTGGAAAAAAAAATGACCATTCCATAAGCAACTAATTCCTTTATCTGAAACTCAACAATCATCCACGTGATCATTATGAGTTTAAATATTTTACTATCCGTAGAAAACCCTAGTATAGCAATATAATAATTTGTTAAACCAAATTTGTATCCAAATTTACAATTAAGCATGTACCTGAATTCGGCACACAACACCTGCACCATTCTTCACAAAGAGAACTTTCTTTTTCATAGGCTTCCTTGTCTTTGGATCAATTTGAGATATGAGCTCAATAACCTCACACTCTTCAACTACAGAGTGGACGTGAAGAATAGCCTTGTACCCAGCAGTAAAAATTGCCTAATTTTATACAACAGAAGTTCTAGATCAATAGAGAGAAATTTTGTAAAGAACCAAATGTAAAGAGAGAGAGGATGAGTACGTACATTGTCCAACAATTCAAGAATTTGCAGCTGGGCAACAAACTCCGTAACAGCTGGTATAGGATTGGCTGAGATCAGAACAAAAAACACAACCAATTAGCAAATGCATAACCATATAAACACAACCATAATCTAAAAGTAAAGAGTCCCACAGATTGAATTGACTAGGACGTTTGTTCAGGGAAAATTGGAAGCAGGTCCCTTCTGACACCATTGTCGAAGGAATGTCAACCTACCAGAATTTAAGCCTAGGCTCCCAACCCAATTACTAAAAAGAAAAAAGGTTTTACTTGCTTAAAGAAATCTGCAACAACATGATGATACAATAGTAGTGTGTTTGAACATCTCATGCCATGGCACACTACTCTAAGACTTACCTAATAAAAAAATATGGGGAAGGGAAATAAAACTTACCTTAATATTACACGCAGAAGTAATAAATGAACAAGGAGACACACCACAAGTTTTTACATACTACATGTAATATGATTGTGCAAGAGCATCCACAATGAAGCTCTCCATGTTAGGTGCTTAAATGGGTCCCACTTTTACACATCACTCATTTTATAATTTTGTGATGTTACTACTTAAAAAATATCTAATCTCTACAACTCAACACCTCAAAAAAATAAAAAATGGGTCCCACAAATAACTATATCATTACACTTCAATAAAATTCATTCATACTAATATAATATATTAAATGGGGCCCAGGAAAATTGGAGAGAGAGGGCCACAATGGGGTGCATGTTTATCTGATGCTAAATAAGCAAAACGCACACCATTGTGGATGCTCTAACATTTTCTGCAGCATCTTTCATTCAATAAAATTCCTTTTAAAATATTTTCAAAAGAATGTGCTAGACACATCTTTCATAGTACAACAAAAGCTTACCAGTACTAGCCAGGACAAACCCAGCTGATATGTCTTCTTCTTCAACACCGGATACTCTAACCCGTAAATTTTCACCAGGCCCAGCACGTTTAACCCGAGTCTCATCAATATATATAGCAACAACTTTCACTTGATCCTACAGATTAATAGCAATCACATTCAGATGGGGATCAAAAGCAGTAGAAAAGAAAGGACGAAGTTCATAATTGCCCCCAAAAAAATCAATAAAATAAAAGATAAAATAAACCACCCTATTTGGCATAATCAACAAGGAATCTCCCTCACGAATACTGCCAGATTCCACTTTTCCCATAACAACAGTTCCCATGTCTTTGAATTTGTCGAGTATAGGCATCCTATGAGAACCAAATATCAAACCTTAACAAAGTCAGATTTCAAAAAATGCACAAATACAAATACATATGTGTGAGCGCGCTTACATACACACATGGACATTTGAGAGGGATAAGGAAGCAAAACAATGTTCAAAGTTCAGACACACCATACCTGAAAGGACCGTTAGGATCTCGTAGAGGAACTTCAATGGAGTCAAGAGCTTCAAATAGGCAAGGACCATCCCACCATGGACAAATGCTTTTATCCATTCTTGTTTTTAGGTTTGCACCAATTAGCCCAGATATGGGTAAAAACAGGACATCTGGTAAATAAATGACAATACTTAATAATAATAACAACAACATCAAGAACAATAATAATGATTTCCCTTCACAACCAACCAAAACTGGTCTGAGATTAGTAAATAATGAGATTATATACCAGAAGTTTATTATAAGAGATTTTTCTTTCACAGACCAGCTTTTACACAAACTTTTCTAAAAGCCTACTCCCAAGGACCTATGTTGTCAATAGCACCACAATAGCAGAATAGTGTAGTAGCAGTAGGGTTCAGCACAATGCTTTTGGCCAGCAAGCCGCCGTCAGCAATAGCGGTTGTTGTGGCCACATATTGAGGCCCCAAACTGCTGTTGTGTCCACTATTAGGGTTTCGGGGGAAAGTTCCTCAAATCCTTTTATTTTAAAACCTTTTGTCTTTTTGTAAGGGTGTAAATGTCAATTTGAACCCATTTATTTGGTAAAGACATGGCTTGAAGAAAAGGGAAAAAAGAAACGTATGTGGCAGTGGCACACCCTGAATGCCCCCAAATCTCAATCCTTAATTGCTAAAACCAATCAAGCAGTGTTACTTCATTGCTGATTAGAGGACAGGTTAACCAGTTGAGAGAAAACAGTTCCTGATTTTACTGAAAATGGATCTTCATTAGAGATGCAATAATTATATGAACCAATTGAAGCGCAACTTCTTGTAGGAGACTATCCTACTTCTATAATAAATTATATTAACTAATATATTTACCGTATTTTGTGAATATTTTTTATATACGTATATAAATAAATGCATCACATCATTTATTTCTTGAGGAACGATGTATCAACGTATCAGATACGTAATATATCCGATACTCGTATTGTGTCCATGTATAATAAATAAAACTTAATAGGACAGCAAGTCAAAAATAAAGTTCCAGCATACCTTTCTTCACATTGTAACCCGATTGCTTAAGAAATGGTATCATCTTTGACTCAATTTCGTCATACCTAGGGCACAGAAACAGAAAACTCATTACATTTGTAATAAAAACACTTGGAGTTGGTGTTGGAGCCGGGTTTATAGTGAAAGAGTACCTAGTTTTTGCCCACTGCACTGTAGGATCATCCATTTTATTAACAACAACAAGCAGCTTAGACACACCCAGGGTTTTTGCAAGCTGAACATGTTCACGGGTTTGACCACCTTTCTCATATCCAGTTTCAAATTCTCCCTTTCGAGCAGAAATTACCTGATTGATGCAACATAGAGATACAGACAGAGATATCTCGTCAAATGATTGTCAAGAGGCATCTATTGATGATCAATAAAGTGTCACACATCATAGATCAACTAACCAATACTCCAATATCAGCTTGAGATGCACCACTGATCATGTTAGGAACATAACTCTTATGACCCTGTAGAAGCATTGCAGTTTATAATAAATATTAAACGGTTGCTCATATAATAAATTGAATTATCAGAAGGGGAGAGAGAGAGAGAGAGAGAGAGAGAGAGAGAGCATCAATTGACGCAAGCAAAAGTGGTCAAAAAAATACGTCAAACCACCAGAATAAACACGAGACCATTAACTATTCAAAACTATAAATTGGAGTGACTACCTAAGTTGGTATTTGAAAATTTAAGGTGCTAGCATGTTCGTCCCTAGAAAATAGAAATTGACAAAAATGTCGCTGAATTTGTAAACTAATGGTCATTTTAGTACATGTTAGATTCCATTAGCAGCAATTTCAAATAAGTCTCTAAATCAAATAAGCTCCTGAAAATCACATATGAATGACAAATAGTTTTCATATTTGTTAGCTTATATTAAAAATGCTATCTAGAGGGTAACATGTAGCTAAAATGACCGACAATGTGCAATTTCAGTGACATTTTTGTCTACTTCCTGGTGAAGTCAAGAAAATAGATTTCTTTAATTTTATGATCAACGAATAATATGCTAGAATATATCTAGCATCAAGAAATAAATGGAGAAGTATCCTTTAGAAGCGAGAAGAAACTGACCATCAAAAACTATGAAGCACGGACACCTCTAGGACTAGGTGTGTCGCGGTGTCCGACACGCGTCGGTGTCCGACACTCCTATGACACCCGTACGACACGTGTCGAACCGGTGTCATAAATAATTGTTTTTTTCTTTACTTCGACACTCCTACGATCGGTGTCCGACACCTATATAACACTCATGTAAGCCGTGTCGGACAACTCAGACAAATATCTAAAACAATTTTTTTTCTTCCTTGCTTCCGCACACCATAGATAGAAGAGTTACATATGTTTTGGGAAATGTTGATCAATTAGGGGTTATAGACATTATAGTTGATTATATCATTTTTAGCATTTTTAATAGTAGATGAATAAAGAAAGTTCAAATAATATGATATCTTGTTGTAGAACTTTTTCTAATGACATAAATTGCTGAAGTTAGATGTTTATATATGTATTTTAATTTTCATTTTAAACCGTCTTTAAATAAATTAACATATACGTAACGGTGTTGGTGTCCTATATTTTTTACATTAGCGGTGTCGACGTGTCCGTGTCGTGTCAGGTGTCCGTGTCGGAGTCCATGCTTCATAGATAAAAAAAGAAAGAAACATCAACTAAGCAAAGCTCACAAATTAATACTATAGAACCTAAATAAAAAATATATATCCAGGCCGGCTTGGATTCAACTTGGTAGAACTAGGTTTCAGCTCAATAGAGTGGGGTTCCTTCATCTAGTTGCCCCGTTGGGTTTATTACAAACTTGGAACATGTTATGTTCATGATTTCTGGTGTTCTGAATTGTTTATGTTGGGAGCTGTAGGGTTGAGATCTTTCACTTCCTTTGGAGATGGATTCACGTTAGGATGTTGGATGCATTTGCGGATTCAGGTTCGACTACAACTGAAATTAATATTTTGTCCACCACAGAGCTTTATCACTTGGCTGTTGCATGCTGGGCTTCGGAAACCATCCACAACCTTGTGATTTCATGCAAGTCTATAAAACTCTGCAAATCTACCCGAGTTTACACTGGAATGATTTTGTAAGCGAGTACCTAGAGTTGTAAACTGCTATGATTCTGAGTTAACACGAGAGACTGATAACCGAGACTAATAACCATCATCATTGGTAGGGGAAAATTCCTGAAAAAATAATGATGCAAATACTCACCGGTGCATCCAAAATCGTAAACCTCGATGTCTCCGTCTCAAAATGTGCTCTTCCAACTTCAACTGTCTTTCCCTGCAATCAGCACAACATTTTCTTGATTATATAAGAATATATAATTCATGAGTAAAAATGAAAACCACATTAAATAGAATGAGATATTTAAACTTCATCAGCAGATTCATTCATACCTTTGCCCTCTCTTCCTCATTCGTGTCCATTATGTAAGCCATATACCTGTCATTTTAATTTCAAATCATTAACTAGAATCAACAAATGCATTCAAGCATACACATTCAGCTATGATCTCCAAACCAAAAAAAAGTTCGCCTAACATAAAAAATGAACAATATGACCGCATCCTATACTTTAATAGTTTGAGTGACCCATTGTCAAGAAAACGAAGCTTGACCAGTCGGTTCAACCAAGATCGATGCCTATTAGACCCACAATTAAGTGATAAGCCTAATTAGTAATCGGGGGGAAATAACAAAATGGGACAAGTGGAAAAGAAGGAGTGGGAGAGAAGATTCTATAATCAAGAAAGGATATAGGCAGAATTATATATAAAGGGAGGCAAAACCGAAAAGGGCATATGAAAATTAGGAGTTGGTTTGGGGCGGTTTTTGGCTGAGTAGAGAAGTTCGTTCTCTCTCTTAATTTACTTTATCTTTTAATTGATATTATCCTTTTTAATTTACCATCTCTGCAAGGAGTATAACTCCAATCCATGGTCCATTTTCAGTGTTAATACTATTTTTCCATAATCTGCTTATTAACACCACTTAGCCGATCCATTCAAGTCCATTGAACCAAGAAGTTACAAACCAGTCTAAGAAAGGATGAATTGGTTCTGAACCACATTGATCCACGCTAAATTGGTTAGCAAAATGTTTGTAGTAGGGCATAAGGAATCAAATAAGCAACCCCAACCTTGCCTATCCTTTATTTACAATACTCCTACTATTATATATATATTTCATCATTATACAAGAACAACCAAAAGCCTTTCCCACTAGCAGAGTTGGCCAACAAATGACACCGTATATTCGAAGACATATTCCCAGTTTGTACCCAATAAAACATATATTCCAGTTCAACCACAGCAAACCATAGGTGAACCTTTCAACCGTGAATCAATTTCTTCATCAGTTTAATAAAAGGCATGATTTTCAAAACATTTTGCAAGCAACACATTGACTATGTGAAAACAACATATACATAAACTACAGAAGAATGGTTCTAGAGAAGATGGCATGCAATCGTCAACAAATGTGTGTTCAGATTTTATTTTATTTTTTTGGTGAATATGTGTGTTCAGGATTAAGGAAAAACATAATGATTCAATAAATAAATGCAAAGCTTGGTTGGTGGCTAAAGGGTTTCATCAACATCTTGGCTTTGATTTCTCTGAAACCTTTCATGGATTTTTAAGCCTTTCACATTGATGTTGATGGTATTATAATTACCGACAATTCACTAATCTCTATTTGGCATTTGATCTCTAACCTTATCTCAGAATTTTCCCTGAAACAGTTGAATCTTTGAGTATTTACTTGGAATTCAAATCAAGTACCTTCATGATGGTTCTCTGTTATTCTCTCATCAAAGTATATTCAAGACTTACCGAAGAAAGCTCATGTAACATAAGCAAAGGGAATCTCAATCCCATGGTTCCCAACAGTAAACTCTGAACTTGGTGAAAATTATTTGCAAGAACATACTCTTTATAGATCATTGTTTAGGTCCGGTTAAGTTTCTTGGTTGACGGTCAAATAAACAAGCTTGAGTGGCCAAATCCCATACTGTGACAGGATACAGAGGCCTAGCTAACACAGCTGCAGAAATTCAATGGATGCACACCTAACTCCTTGAGATTCATATTCTTTTCAGCACTCCACACATTCTACGATATTCTGAACAGTATTATTGTCACACAATCCCCTGTTCTTCACAATAGAACCAAGGACACGAAGCTTGATATATTCTTTGAGAGTGCTTATCAAAGGCTTCTTAGTGAATCACATTGGGCAATGATTGCTTTGTTAATGAGACAATAAAAATTCATCCGTTTGTGGTCATCCTGAAGAAATGATACGCTGGTTTGTTGCTCAAGGGAAGTCAGGTTTGGTGTGTAAGTTGAAGCCATCTCTATAGGACTAAAATAATTTCCTCAAGTTCTGTTGGGAAGTTTGGGTACGTACATGTTTGGTTGGCCCAAATAAAGAAAAGAGGTGATTGAGTTTGCTACATGTTTGGTTTACATTTCCATTAGTGCAACAAAAAGTTACTCCTTCGAGAAAAGTCATTTGGGGGCATTTAAAACCTAGAATGAACAAAATTCTAGATGGTCCGATTTCAGCCTGAATAATTTATCTAACTGGTAGGCCCAATTCCAGCCAGAAGAGGTCGATTGGCCTAATTCCAGCCACAAGAGATTGATTTGACCAATTTTAGTCCAATAAATTTGAGCTGGCGGGCCTGGTTTAAACAATCAGGATGATGCCCTGATTTCGAATCACAGTGATCAGGCTGGCCAGACTGTTGTCCAAAAAGTTGTGTCAGACTGATTTTGACCCAATAGTGTTTTTACTTGTCCAATTTCAGAATAAAAGTAATTGGGTTGGCTCTATAACCTTATGCAACAAAACTCAACAATATATCAGCAAACCTATGAACTGCAAGAGCAGGGTAAGACCCCGTGTTGCAGTAAACCAAACCAATGTACGATCACGACTCCTACTAGTTCTAAGAAGAGCACTGCCTTAATGACAAAAACAGCTAAACAGATATTGATCAGCAAGGCAGAAGTAAATAAATGTGTCATCCACAATCAAGAAACACAGATAAATGAACTTACCAGCTTTCTCTACTTTTGTCCTTGGCTTCTTTCTCGTATTTTTGGATTGTCCGTTCATCAACCTGGCCACTGAGGTAAAGTATCTGGCCTCCTGTTGTAGACTTACCAGCATCTGGAAACAAAATGCAGCTTATGTAACTCCTATCGTAGTTTGCAATCAATGTCTAAAATATATATTTGATGCTGAAGAACAATAACTCAATAAGTATTAGTTGCACATCTAACTAACTGCCTCTATTACTCTCCCCGTAAGTAATAGTTCCTGAGACCCATAACTAAATAAGCCGGCTAACACTCAACTCTTTTACATTGAACAATTCTCTTCCTAGCCCTTCTAGAATATATTTGTCAAAATCTAGGGCCCTGGTTGGGTTAGCACATACGCATACACATCTAACATCCATGTTTGTGTCTAAGCTTCACTTTTAAGCATATATAATACAGTAAAAAGAAAATACAAAATTTTATATATATTAAAGTTGATTTATCTTCAGGTGTTTTAAATCAGTTATTAGCTTACGATATATCCTCCTAAAGCATCTAAAAATCCATTAACATTTATCATCTCCAATGCCCTAAAACTTCAGACTTCCTCAGCCATCTTAACTATGAATGAGGGTATTAATGAACACAATAAACTAGAGCTCTTGTTAATCAGATGTTAAAATTGAAACATTGCAGCTAGACCAATTTTATGAACTCTCAAACTCCATACACAACTCAGTCGGAATACATAAAGAATGTAGAGAATAGTGATGTAATTCAAGAATGTTGTGATAGTTATAGACCATAAAGACATCATTTCACAAGAGAGGGGGGAGTGCAAAATTTACGCCTTTAAATCCTATAATCAGATCAAATGATACACAGATATGACAGTACACTTCATGAACAACTCCACACAAAACAAACGGAAGAACTCCTACTAATCCATAACGATAAAGGAACCTTAAGAATTCATGAACTTACCCACATGACCAATAAATACAACATTTAAGTGTCTTTTCTTAGATATATCCCCGTCATCTTCTTCATCTTGCACCGGAGGAATTTCCTTATCTGTCAATACACATCAAAGTCATGGTGTCAACAACAGAAAAATGGAAATCAACGTCTTTGTTAGCCATGAACTGTTTAATTTTGATACAGAAATTTAAATCACAAGATAAACATTATCACATAAATGAAAATGCAATACTTATCTGTTACCTTTTATCTCAGTCTTAATAGATTGTTCTTGACCCTCTTGCTTAGGATCTGAAACCACCAGAGTAAATTTCTTAATATAAACTCTATCAATAATTTATGTTATGGAATGCAGTATTAAGGTAAATAAGATAGATAGCGAGCAACCAAGAAAACAATCTAGAACAGAGCTGATGCAGTTTTCATTATCCCTTGTTCTATAAGCAAGTAAAATTCTATCAAATGGCTGACAAGAGTTAAAGATAAGAGCATGTAAGAAAATTACAGTGGGATATAGAAAAAGATGCATTGAGTTCCAAACGAGATCCAATTAAACACTAACAAGTAACAAATATAAATTTTGCAATAAAATTAACAAGGGTCTTGCTAACAAGTGCGCTTAGGACACTAGTTAAGGATTTAAAAATGGAAACAAATTGATAACTTTCATGTAGAAAAAGTTGTTCTTTAATGTTTCAATGTGTTGAATACACAAATCCCAAGATAAAATTTCCATTTTAAACTTCTTATCAAATGCCTTAAGGGCACTTGTCAGCATTTCCCAATTAATAATAGGCTCATAAATACAAGAGTCTAAGAAGGCAAAAGAAATAGAAGGAAACAATAATGTATATGTATTCCGGTCCAACTTCTATAATATTTGTTGGTCCTCATAACAGGTAGCATTAAATTTCCAATTTAACCATTTTCTGAGTTCCTAACTGATTGTGCAAAGCGAAGGAACAAAAGGTGTTACTACGACACATTTATCACTGTACGTATGAAGCACATGCAAATTATTCTAAAAAATATGAAGATAACTTAGCTGAAAGTAAATTTTGTAAATGAGAGCAAAACAGAAGTAAAAAAGTATAAAAACACAGAAAAATGGCAGAAACGGTATATAAATAAATAGTTTTAAAGTATGACAATGGTACACATTATTGTGATTAAGTTTTGTACCAAAAGAAGAAAAAAATCAAAAAATCAACCACTTCCTACCAACCTTCATCTGCAATAATATGTTCCTCAACTTCTGAAAAAACGAGAAAAAGACGCATGTTGTCATGAATAAGTTTTTAACAGAGGTAAAATACCACAAATAAAAAACAAACCACTTCCTACTACCAACCTTGTTGTGTATTAGCAGATTCCTCAACTTCTGTTTTTCCATCATCTGGACTTACAACTCCATTGCTGTCTTCTGCTATGTCTACATCAAAGATTGGATAAAATGACTTCCTTTTTTTTTTGAAAAATTAGATAAAATGACTTAAAGGCAACCAAAACATGCAACCTTGATATATAGTATAAAGAATTTATAAGAATAAATAAATAAAATATCAGTAGGCCGTTCAATTACCTGCTGACTCAAGCTGTAAAGAACGGATGTCCTCCTCAATGTCTACCATTTGCCACAAAAAAACAAAGATATAAATTAACAATTATTAAATAAAAATGACGGAAACATTCCCATCAACACCTCCAAGTTCGACAAAATCTCAGTACGATTACTTCCAGAAAAAGCATGAATTCTATTTCAACTTCAATTTTTCTTCAAAGACAATGAATGATAAAAAAAGTATTTGTAAATCAAACCATACATCGCCTCATTAAGAATCCCAATAAAATGCAATTCAGCTAATGTCACAATAAATTTACTACCACCCTAGACATAGCTACTAGCACAAAACCATAAAACTAAGCATAAAGCAAATAAGTACTCCTATAAGACACCACGGCTTATATTGTATTACTCCTCAAATTGTGTACACCTAGCTAAAAAAATGTGCAAATTCAAACCCCACAAAACAGATAAACTATTTAATTTTGGCACACAAGTAATTCAATTCAGTGGAATTAAAGTAATAATAACGAAATTATACTATTATTCCTCCAATTCGGTGGAATTAATTATCAGATACCGACAAAACAGCTTAAAATCTATTATTCCTCCAAATTGTGCAAACCTAGCTAAACAATTTGCAAGTTCAAATCACGACAAAACCAATATACTAATTAATTTCCACACACGAGGAATTCAATTCCACTCGCCGAAGTTAAGCAATATCATTCCTCCAAATTAGCTAAATATTTGTCCAAATTCAAACCACCAAAAATCCAATATACTAATTTCACACGCAAGGAATCCACCTCACTGAAATTAACCTAATAATAACGAAATTAAGCAATATTGAATAAATAATAAGCAAATCTAAACCCCACAAAACCAATATACTAATTAATTTCCACACACAAGTAATCCAAATCAGTGAAATTAAACCAAAAATAACGAAATTAAGCAATATATATTGTGTAAATAATAACTAAAACCTAAATTAATCGTTATGAACCCTAATAATCACATTAACGAATAAATCAGCTTAATAAACATAAATTGGCAGTAATAAGCATATGTATAACAAGATTCCGAACACAGAAATGAAAAATCGTTGATGAACACGGTGATTCAAAGCAGATTCATGAGGAACGGTGAAGAAATTGAAAACAAAGAATATATTATATAAAAATTTAAAAAAAATAAAAATTAAAAAATGTGGAAATGGATATAGATATAGATGCGGTGAATTGGAAAGAGGAATGAAGATGATGAATTACCAGCCATGGATGAAGTGAGCGAATCGAATGAAGATTGAATAGAGTGAGAAATTTGTTGTATGTTCTCTCTCTCGGTTGGGGAAGAAGGGTTTAACTGTGTGCGGTGGTGTGTGTAAGATTGATTTTGAGTAGCTTCTTTAACCTAACCTAGTTTTATTTCATTTTTTAATTTTTTTTGTACAAATTTTATTTTTTTAAATTCAGAATTAACGTCGACTCAGGACCGACTAATCTAATTTCATCACCTTGGTATGTCGACTCAGGATTGACTAATCTATAGATTGTCCAAACAATAAATTGTTAATTTCCGGGGGATTGAAATGTGAGGCTCCTTTTGTTTATACAATAGGAGAACAAAAACGTGTGTTCACCTAACTCTATTGATTGTAGTTCGTTAAAATCAAATTAATTTCGATTTGGGACGCGAGAAACCCATATCAAACACTATTTTGAACATTTCATAAGAGAGTAGAAGTTACACGATATTAGACAAGTACTGGGATTTGTTTGTTGTACCCTTTATTTATCGAATTAAATAATTAAAGATACTCTTAAGCACGAATTTGAATAAATCAAATTCCGCATTTTAGTGTAATGACTTTGTTTGAGAGTAATGACTTTGTATTTGTTTTGAAGTGCGGTGGATATCCACCAAATGTGCCATTTCCAAAACCTAAGAATTGTTAATTCAAAAAGTTACCTTAAGAGAGCCTCTGGGAACGTGAGAAACTTAGCTATATTGTCAATCCAAGCAAGTCATTCAATTATGAGAAGTTCGGTCTTGTGAGGAATAAAGTCTAGTCAAAAAATCTACCAAAAAAAAAGTCTAGTCAAAATTGCTTCAACCATGATTTAAACTTTGATTAAATCAAAATAAATTTAGTTTAAGTCTAAAAACGAGATAAAAGTTGCTATGTTATTATTTGGTTTATGAGCATGTGGTTAATCCAGAAAGTGAGAAAAGTTATTGTGTTGGGAAATAGAAAATTTCAATTGGAAAAATTAGTGTAGATGGTGAAAGTTGTATGATTGAAATGATTATCACTAAAAGTGTTTAAAGGATTCAATTATTTGATATTGACGATGTTAGAATCCTCTACATCACATTCGGTTGATGTCTCGTTGAAGTTAGGACGGAGTCTATATGGAATCCTCTACGATAACATACAATTTATCATATGCATTTGAGTGATCAATGTGAATTGAGGAGTGATAAATTAGTGTTAACTATTTAGGTTAAATGAGTAAACAGTCCCCCTAAATATATACACATTTGATTTTAATCTTTCTCAAAAATTCCTTAGGGTTTTGGTCCCTAAAAAATTGTATATCCATGCAATTAGTCTCTGATGTCAACTCTTCTCTAACGATATTGATGTATCAACTTCACGTGTGTATATCGAGTGATGTGACACGACCACATAATTATTTTTTTATGTTTAACGTTCTTATTAATAAATGTATTTATTTATTATTTAAAAAAAGTTTATTCATAAAAGAAAGAAAGAAAAAAAAGGAATGAGATCTTCAACGGTAAATAAGAAATTCATTTTCCCATTTCTCTCAATCATATAACCTTGAAACATTTTTCACTCTCGATCCATTCACTCTTTCACACCCAAATCCATTTTTTATTCACAATTTCACTCTCTTCTACTAAACAATAATTTACATCTACTTGATTTCTCACTTATTTTTCTCTTTTCCCACTGTTTATTTCTTCTTACTTTCTTCTCATAGCCAAACATATCATAAGAGAAATATCTCCCTTTCTTTCCTTGCTTTCACAACCAATGACTTTTGTGCCACAATCTATTCAAATTTTTAGTCGTTTCTTTTTTATTTTATATTGCAAAATGGTTAGCAACGACCAAGATTTGATCGTGATCTCCTTTTCTTTGTGCCTCATAATTTTAGGCTCTATTTGGATATAATGAAGTCAGTGGCGCGGAATGGAACAGAGTGAAATGGGGTGGGGCGGAATGGAACGAAATGAAATTAATTTTTCATTCCATTGTTTGGATGTTTTAGGGTGGAATGGAACGAAGCTCCCCTTCCATTGTTTGGAAATTGAACGGAACAGAGTAAATTATAACTTTTAATTCCTTTATTACCGTCAATTGTAAAAATATCATTATAAAAATTGAAGCATATTCTAACTTATATCCTAACACCATTATTTAAAGTGATTGTTAATTAGTAGTCAATATTATTTTGAAAATGTCATTATAATAATAAAAAAAAACAAACACTTTCATAGGCGAATTAGAAAAAGAAGATTTAAATTGAATTATGTATCATATTTTGAATGTAAAGTTAAGTGCTCTAAAGTTAGGTGTTCGTAAAATCTTTCTTGCCACGCTCAATTAATTAGTTCAAATCGGTATAACAATAGTGGGAGAAATTACGTGCGAAAAAATTGCAAAGAGAATATATATTTACATTGTGAGAACATATTGGATGTCCCAGATCTTTACATTAACAGAATATGAATATGCTATGCAAGGAGAAATAAAGTTACATTGCCTATGCATGAGATTGTGAGGAAGAGAAGACGACATGGACAGAAAGGAGACAGAAGACAACTAACTACTTAATGGTGATGAGTGTTATTGAAACAAGAGGGTAAATAAGTCATTTTAAATTTTGAAGGATCGGTTCCATCCCATACCTCCCGATTTGGGGGGAATAAAAATCGGGGGAAGTAATGGAATAGGATGAAATACATTCCACCATGTACCATTCCATTTCATCCCATACCACCAATCCAAACATAGCCACAATAATGAAATGAAGGATCAATTGATTATGTCTTTTCCAACAAATATAGGTTGCATCACCTATTACCAAACTTGCAGTGGTGTCATCAACATAACCAATGGGATCCATTTCACGATTGTTGACATACTTTTAGTGGGTTATATTGTTAAGAGTTAAGCATGTGATTATCTAGTTAATCTCTCTGGTTACACCTGCTTAGGAGTAGAAATATGATAAGCATAGTTAGACTTTGTAAGAGTGTTCCAATTAAAAAATTCACACTCGCATAAGAAATCTATGATAGAAAAATTGTTTAAGTTGTTTGAATTTGGAGGAAACAATCATCATAACATTGATACTTTTATTTAGGGAATTTATAGAGTTAACATGAAATGTATGAATTTAACATATGGGACATGTTTACGATACTTTAAGTTAAATATATGAATTTAATATTGTTCTGAGATTCTTATTGGAAGACCACATGTTTATTTTAACATGTCATAATATTGCAGAATGCATTTGACAATTCATAAAATCCAGGGGCTTTTTGAGAGATAGTCCCAATTTCATGAATTAATTTGTCTATTCACTTGTTTTTGAAATCATTGTAGGATTTTTAGTAAAATTTTAAATAACTTTATCATTGTGAAAAAACCTATAATAAAACCAATGAAGGCACACACAATCAAAATTTTCTTTGACGTCTTTTACATATTACCCCATATATTACAAACAAACATGACAATTAAAATAAATATTGACAACATCTTGCTCTTTTGTTTTTAATTATTGAGTGGTTGAGGAAGGTTGGAGGGTGCCAAAAAGAGAGTTGATTGTTAATAGTTTTTTTTTTTGCGTGGTGGTGAGGTTTTGGTTGTGATGATGATGATGATGATGAGGAGTGAGCGAGTTGTTTATGTTTTTTAGGGTTTTCATGCTTTTCTTTTTTATGTCTGCTTGTATTGATCTTAGATATGGGTCAATCTCTACTGCAACTAGTTTTTGTCGGTTTTGGGCCTTCAATTGGCTTATGTCTTGTTTCTAGGTTGTTCTTAGTTGTGGGATGTTTACGAGCTATGCCTTATTTTGATATTCTTTGTTTGCGTTACCGAGCTAAGCGTTGGATTCTAGTGGACCGATCACTTTTGATTCGAGATCAGGAGTTAATTAGTGTCTAGTTCCAATCTTTTGAGTAGAATATGGTGTTTTCTCCAGTAGACCGAGAGCTGAAGAGTGCCTTCGTGATTTATTTATGGTGGCTTGTGGGCTGATTGCTTTTGAATCGATATTAGAAGTCAGTTTCTTGACTTAAGTTTTTGAGCTTGTTATGGTGTCTTCTTCGACGAACCGGGGGTTAAGTGGTCGTGGAATCCGAAGGAGTGTTGGAGTTTATTTGTGCTCATTTGTGGTGATGAGGAGTTGAGGTTCTTCTTTTAGGCGCTTTGATCAATTGGATGTTTTTTTTTTGGAGGGGTTATGGAGAGCAACAATCAGTAGGTGATTGGATTTTGTTTCGCTGGTCACTCACGAGGAAGGGTGAGAGTTTAGCTTTGATTTATATGTTTAATATGGTTCTGATGATTAGATTTCTTATTGGTGTTGTGTGGTATCCCTTAGTTTAGGTTGTGTCTGTATTGGTGTCATTATGGTTTTTCTTTTGAATGTTCCACCTATATAGGACACTTTTGTTTCATAGTTTTTGATTGTTAATCTATGTTCGTCTTGTGTAAGTATTTAATTATTAGAAAAATTTGTCGTTAAAAAAAACTTACACCATATAATTTTTTTAGAAAATAACATAAGAAAGTGGCACGACCAGTAATGAATTGGTCCAATTGTAAAATAAAAACTAATTGGTCCAAATAATATAGAATTTGGACTCTTTAATCAAATGGTCTTACATTCGATTTTTGACTCTTGTTTAGGAAGAAAAACTCGGTTATGAGAGGAGAACTTACCTTCTATGCCTCTCAGATTCTCCAATGGAAAGTAATCATTGTTAAACGACGAAGAAACCTTCATACATATAACACGGTAAAACTATCAAAGTGATACTTTAATATAATTTAATTGGATTAAGTTATAAATTATTTTTATAATTTTTTTGAGGGGATATTATGTTTATAATTGTCAAAGCATAAACTTATATAAGTTTACTATTTTATTATTTTTACAATTATATTTTTATTCCATTTATTATTTTTTTAGAGTTTTTTTTTCTCTATACATAGCAATAGTGTAAAAAAGAAATGATAAATCATAAATCGTTTAAAACCCTAATTCATTTTCTTCACTTTCAATCGTTACTATGTGAGTGGGTTACAGTTACAGAGGTTCGCAATCCAAATTCTTCACCTTCAATAGCTACTTCTTCTTCGGCGCTTTGAATCTGAGAAGATGGAGAAATCAATTCCAACTGAAAAGGTTAGCCATCACATCCACAATGACATTGCATTTTCCATTCTCTCCAAATTGTCTCTTAAATCTTTGAAACGATTTACTTGCGTACGTAAATCATGGTCTAGCTTATTTGAAAACCCTAATTTCATGAACACGTACCGTAACAATTTCATATCTAGCAAAAACGATGATGGTTCATGTCTCTTCCTACAACAGACTCTGCCATATCCACGTGATCATCGTCACATGTTGTATTTACTTTCTGGTGAGAGGTTTGAGAAGAAAGTCAAATTATGTTCACCACCTCCGTTTAGAGAGTCTGACAACCCTGGTTTTATATTGGGTCCCGTTATTAACGGAATTGTTTGTCTTTACCATAGCGGTACAAATGTCGTATTATGGAATCCAACTAACGACGAATTTAAGGTCCTTCCTGAAAGTCCTACTGAGTTAGAGCCCTTGGTGCGTTATGAGATTGATCTGGAAAGGGTTCATGGATTTGGTTATGACCGTGTTAGAGATGACTATAAGGTGATTCGATATGTTCATTATGAATTAAATTTATCAGACTATGGAAGTGATAGTGACTCTGACTATGAAAGTGATGCTGTAAGTTTGCCAACTAGCGTGTCACGTGACGACGTGTGGGAGATATACAGCCTAAGAAGTAACTCTTGGAGGAAACTTGATTTGGATATGCCTTGTGGTATGAGGACTAATGTAGGTGTCTATGTGTATTTGAATGGAGAGTGTCATTGGTGGGATGATGACGATGACGATGATAATGACGCATATTTGGTGTCATTTGACTTAAGCAAAGAGGTGGTTTGTATAACACCCATGCCCTCAACTAAGATTGTTAATTTTGATTCTGGAATAGAGATGAGACACTTGACGGTGTTAAATGACCACATTGCTTTGATCTCATATTTTGAATAGTCGGCTACTTTTCACATATCAATTTTGGGTGAAGTTGGTGTGAAGGAGTCTTGGACTAAACTCTTCATTCTTGGGCCTTTTCCTGGTGTTCATCATCCTATTGGAGAGGGAAAGAATGGTGAATTATTCTTCAGAAGAGATGATAACGAACTGGTTTGGTTTAACTTGAGAACTCAGATGATGAAGGAGCTTGGTATTAAAGGGCAAATGCATTGTTGTCAGGTACTCATTTACAAGGAAAGTCGTCTTTCCCTTGGAGGATTAAATGGTTGATTATTTTTCTTTTTTTATCTCATATTTTACCTAGAGGTTTATGGTAATGGTTGATTATTTTATCTCAGAAATTAGGTTTTTACCTTGTATGCAAATTGGCTTGTCAATTGCGCAAATCATAACTAGTTTCAAGACAAGTCATAGAACAATTGATGTATGAATCATGGTTTATGGATTTTATTTTGATGTTTAATCTCTTTCTGTTTGTGAATTGCTTTTTTATTCATTTTTAAGAATGATATTTTTCCTTTACTGATTGACTATTTCATTTGCAAGAATGATATTTTCCTTTACCGAATGACCTTTAATATTATGTAGAAATAATTTTTACTTGGGAACTTGATAAGCTAATAAGCCGCATTCCATGATTCTATCAAGCTTAATGGTTTGTACAAATAATATCATGTTCAATGGTTTGTTAAAAGCTTTAAACTTGAAGGGCATCTTTTTGCTTATTGTTGGTAAAGTTCTACTGTGTTGAGATTGACAGTCTTCTATCACATTTCGTTGTTTTCCAACAATCTGCTGAAGGTAAGATTTCTCAACATGTCCAAGGACTAAGGGAGATCATTCATTAGGGTAGCTGTCCTTCACCTCCATAGAATGCATAAGGCTGTTGTTCATAAGTGGAACAATCAACTTCTTTTTGACTTGTGCCACTTGAAAGAAGTTGTAACACTCTCCAATCTGCTTACATAATGCATTGATATTTGATGGCACTATTAGTCCATGAATTTTATGCAAAAAAGTGATAAAAAGTGATTTCAGAAGGTCTATCACAACAAAACGCAATCACTTTATCAGTTTGATATTTAAAGAAAGTGAAGTACAATGCCATTTGTGATCTCTGTCTCTCTACACACACATTCCTACACATGTTAAAAACACAATGGTGTTGTTTTGTTGTTTTTTATTTTCCTCTGTTTCAGTTCCAATGCCTGTACCTAGTGGATTTCCTTCATGAGTGGATTTCCTTCATGGCTTGGTAGCCCCTAGAGTAGTGTGTTTGTCACCGAACTGGGTCAACAATTCTCTTGTACCTTTTACTTTTCTGTCATTTATATTTTCCTTGTTGTGTTTGTTTTCTGCTAGCACGGTGTTCTAAACATTAAAGTGAACATTCGTATTTTGTTTCTGATGTTAGAACATTGTATAAAACATCTGAAAGGTAGCGCGCCAGAATTTCAATAGCACTTCGATTCATGTCTTCAATAGCTGAATACGAGTATTTGCTCATGTCACAACAATGGCCTCCCACTGTTTGCATGAAAGGAGGTTGTGTAGGTAAAATAGTGCCAACCAAGTTCACGTTGCATGACATGTGGCTGACAAACACAACTAAACCATATCCTAAATTTTGCTCAATAGATCTAAATAATGCATATCAACAAGTGTTTATATGAAACAAGTACTTCTTTTTTTATTATTTATATATTATTACATATTTAATTTGATTTTTAAGAATTGTTTATTTAATCAGATGTTAACATTTTGGAGGCTCAACGTCATAAAGAATGATCAAATCTATTGAAGGGAATTGATGAAGATTTTTGGAAGAATGAATGGGAGAAACATGGCACTTGTTCTTTGAGCAAATTTTCGCAAGTTGAGTACTTTGAGTTGACCTTAAAACTCAAAACAAATATGAATCTTTTAGATCTCGTTCACAAAAGTAATGTTGTGTCGAGTATTACCGTGGTGTTATCAGGATCCTGGATAAGGACGTTCAAACTTACAAACACGCACGCGCGCACACACACATATATGTTGTATATTCATAAAATTGTATTGTACTTAAAGTCACATACACACTCTGCAATTGTTCTATACACAACTAGTCATTACAATCTTCATAGTTTAAACAATGTTTTTTTTTATTTAATTTTTTTATTAACCACAAAAAATTTAAGGGTTAAATAAGTAAATGATCCCCCTAAATATACCAACATTGATTTTAGTCCCCATAAAATATTCCTTAGCCTTTTCGTCCCTCTAGAAATTTTCATCTATGAAATTAGTCCCTAATTTTTAGTCAACTCATGTCTAACCTACATATTTATTAATGAAAATTTCCAGAAATGGGTAGAAAATTACGACAATATTTTCCAAAAAAAATTAGAATTTTTCAAGAAACATGTGAATTTAATATAAATTTTTTAGCACAAAAAACATAAATAAAAAAAAAAGAAGTCATATTTAAGTCATGTTTTGTTTAAAAAAAATCTAGTTTTTTGGAGAGAATGTCATAATATTTTACCAAATTTTGGAAAATTTCATTAAAAAATATGAAGGTTAGACAAGAGTTGACTAAAAAGTAGGGGACTAATTTCATGGATGAAAAATTTTCGAGAGACCAAAAGGCTAAGGAATATTTTAGGGGAACTAAAATCAAATATTGGTATATTTAGGAGAACCATTTACTTATTTAACCCAAAATTTATTTACATTACTTCTTGTCAAATTGTGTAAATTTTGAAATTTATCACTTAAAATTAGGCATGGCAATGGGGCGGCGTGAGAACGGATTTTGTCTTTCCCATCCTCATCCCTACTCTCATGTACATACTCGTTACCCTACCCATATCCAACGGGGATGAGAAATTGAATCTCATCCACGTCCCCAATGAGTTTGGGTATTTCCGCCCCATCGCCGTCCCCGCAGTGAATCAATTTTTTTTGAATAAAAAAAGAGTTTTTTTTACGCTATAATGATAATGTTGTAATGCATTATCCAACAATTTGCGCTCATTTTAACATTTAATTACCGAATAATTCGGTTTCTCCTTTAACTATCAATGAAAGTTCTTATATCATGACAATTATCAAACCAAATAACATGACATATCATTATCAACCCGCTCAACAAAAACAAAAACACGACCTTTCTACATTTGGGTAGGGTTTGGGTATGGGTTCGGGGTGGGTGCATATATCCCCGTTATCCATCCCGTACCCATATTTTGAAATCGGGGTTGGTTTGGACGAGCACCCATGGGCACGGGTTTTGTTGCCATGTCTACTTAAAAATTAGAAGACGAAGTATTATCAATTAATTACTTAGTTACAATTATTATAATTAGAGAAGAGCAAACCACCATTTAATCTCTAAATGTGTACTTCGTTGGATAATGCATTTATAAACAACAATAAAAATAAACTACTAATAATAGTAGTTGTGGCTTTGTACGTGTTTCATCAACCATTATTACGATTTCACTAAAGTATAAAGTTGATGAGCTCATGCGTCTTTGGAACTTATATTATTGAGACACAGACAAGTGTTTTGTTTTTCTTGATTAAACATAGACAAGTGTTTTAACTTCATCATTGAAACTTAACATCTTTGGAACTTATAGCCAGGAAATGAAAACCACGTATAGTAAGGAATTAGTGACTGTTCTGGTAGCTACAAATTAACGACTACGCATATATCAAAGAATTGTATTTACAACCTAACTATTTTTTTTAAGTGTTTTGTTAACGAGTGTCCTAAGAGAATTGTTAAGAAATTTTGCTTTGGAAATGCAATTTAATCCTTTTATCAATGCAATAACTATTTTATACATATGCTTTGTCAAACGATTCATAATAAAAGGGAATATTAATGTGTCCGGTTATTGGTATTTCACATATAGAAATTAGACTAGAATGATCCATACAACAACAAACAACAACCAATCCTTATTTCACTAAGTGGGGTCGGCAGACTAGAATTATCCATGATAATACATATTCTAGAAACTATCAATATTAAATAAACAACCAAGCCTTATTTCACTAAGTGGGGTCGGCAGACTAGAATTATCCATGATAATACATATTCTAGAAACTATCAATATTAAATAATTAGACTAGAAATATTCTTCCTACACATATACATGGCAATAATTCCAGAAGAAAAAAAATTTAATTCTTAAGGCTATTTTTACATGCATAGTCATAGTCAGTCATTAGTCACAACAATTCTCTCATAAGTCATAACAATGATGAATTTTCTCAAAATCAAATTCATTTTATTTTGTGTTTGCATAGCTCTTCGATTCACATCTTCAATAACTAATTACGAGAATCTGCTCCTGTCACAGCAATGGCCTCCACTGTTTTCATGAAGGGAGATTATGTAGGTAAAACAACGTCAAGCAAGTTCAGGTTGCATGGCTTGTGGCCGACAAACACAAGTAAACCATATCCCAAATTTTTCTCAATAGATTCAAATGATGCATATCAATAAGTGCTTATATGAAACAAGTGCTTCTCTCTATTATTATTTATATATTACTATGTATTTAATTTGAATTTTAAGAATTGTCTCTTTTTTATTTAATCATATATATGCTAACACTTGGAGGCTCAACTTCATAAAGAATGACCAAATCTATTGAAGAGAATTGATGAAGATTTTTGAAGAATGAATGGCACTTGTCTTTGAGCAAATTTTCGCAAGTTGAGTACTTTGAATTGACCTTAAAACTCAAAAAAAATATGCACTACTAGAAGAAAAAAAATTAGAGAGGGAAATTAGTGATGGAAAAAATAAAATCCGTCACAAATTTTTTGATCGCAAAATTTAGTGACAGAATTAGAGAAGGATTTCACGTTTTCCTTCTCTAAATTTCCCTCACTAATTTTTGCTTTTTTTAGTAGTGATGAATCTTTTAGATCTCCTGCACAAAAGTAATGATGTGCCTGGTATTACAGTGGAGTGTGTCAAGATGCTGGATAAGGGGGTTCAAACTTACAAACACGCACGCGCGCGCACACACATATATGTTGTATATTCAAAAAAATTCATTGTACTTAAAGTTACATACATACTCTGCAATTGTTCTATACACAACTAGTCATTACAATCTTCATAGTATATACAATGTTTTTTTTTATTTAATTTTTTTGATAACCACATAAAATCTATACGCAATTAGTCATTACAATCTTCATAGTATAAACAATGTTTTTTTATTTAATTTTTCTAATAACCACATAAAATTTAATTACATTATTTGTTATCAAATTATAAATTTTGATATTTATCACTTAAAAATTAGAAGACGAAGTATTACCAATTAAAGACTTAGTAACAATTATTATAATTAGAGACGAGCAAACCACCATTTAATCTCTAAATGTGTACTTCGTTGTCATATTAATATCTTGTTTTATTGAAATTGCAAATACATCCACAAGTATCTCTTTTGAATTTTATTAGTCACAAAACAATTCTCTCATAAATCATAACAATGATGAATTTTCTCAAAATCAAATTCATTTTATTTTGTGTTTGCATAACTCTCTGATTCATGTCTTCAATAGTTGATTATACGAGTATTTGCTCCTGACACAACAATGGCCTCCCACAGTTTGCATGAAGGGAGGTTGTGCAGGTAAAACAGTGCCAAGCAAGTTCACGTTGCATGGCTTGTGGCCGACAAACACAAGTAAACCAAATCCTAAATTTTGCTCAACAGATCCAAATGATGTATATCAACAGGTGGTTATATGAAGCAAGTGCTTCTTTTTATTATCATTATTATTACTACATATTTAATTTGAATTTTAATGATTGTCTCTTTTTTATTTAATCAGATGCCTAGCATCTTGGAGGCTAAACTTCATAAAGAATGGCCAAATCTATTGAAGGGAACAGATGAAGATTTTTGGAAAATGAATGGGACAAACTTGTTCTTTGAGCAGGTTTTCGCAAGTTGAGTACTTTGAGTTGAACTTAAAGCTCAAAAAAATTCGAATCTTTTAGATCTCCTACAAAAAAAGTAATGCATATATATATATGTTGTATAAAAATTGCATTGTACTTAAAGTTACTTACATACTATGCAATTGTTCTGTACACAACTAGTCATACTTTTCATAGTACAAACAATTCTTTTTTAAATTTTTTTAATAACCACTTAAATTTAATAATGTTATTTCTTGTCAAATAGTAAATTTTGATATTTATCACTTAAAAATTAGAAACGAAGTATTATCAATTAAGTACTTAAAAATTTGACATTTAATCTCTAAATGTGCACTTCGTTGTCATATTAATCTCTTGTTAATTGAAATTGCAAATCCATCAACTAGCATCTCTTTTGAATTTTATTAAACTTTTTTAATGGATTTTTAACTTTATTAATAATTATTATAATATACTAGCGAAAAGATGGGCACTCACGTGCCCGTCTTTCCGCTCTTCTTATTGAACTAACGTTTGAAAATTATAAACGGTATTTTTGTACGAAATTTTGATTTTGCTTAGAGGTAACAATATCAATGTTTTTTGCCTTCAAATTATAACAAATCAAACTAACCATGATTATCTATTTCAATAACACCAACAATATAACGAAAAAATATAATCTAAATTCTTAATTTTTTTAATGACACCAACAACAAATTTTAATGTAGCAATATCTCTTCTTATTTGCAAATTTGAATACCATTATTGGTTTAAATTTGCAAAGTTGAAGGAATTCAAGTGCATTCCCACATCTTCAAACTGATATTATCAAAGCTATCAAGAGTGGTACTCGAAACTTTGAACCAGGAATTATGTGTGCTATAGGGACATCTACTCTGCAAGAATAAGAGTCTGTTATGAGCCTGATGGAATTCACTTTAATTTAACATATAGAATCAAAATAATGAAATAAGAAGGTAGTATTATTCTAATTTTCATTTTATTTGATCTTTGAAACTTGTTAATTCTATATAGATTAATTATACACATTATAATACTGATTTTTACACATTAATTAATTGGAAATTAATGTGGTTTGTACTGTTATGCTTTGTTTGTACTGTTATAATAATGATAAATGGATTTTCAAGGTAAAATTGAATCCTGATGGATCAGTCTCTAAGTACAAAGTCAGATTGGTTGCTAGAGGTTTCCTACATAGATATGGTGTTGATTATAATGAGGTATTTGCTCCAATAGCTAGATTAGAGACTATAAGATTGGTGGTGGCACTGGCTAGTAGCAAGAGCTGGTCATTATCTCACCTTGATGTGAAGTCTGCATTTCTGAATGGACCATTGGAAGAAGATATGTATGTTACACAACCACCTGGATTTGAAGTAAGTGGGAAGGAGCATATGGTGTACAAGTTACACAAAACACTATATGGCTTGAAACAAGTACCTAGAGCATGGAACAAGAGGATTGATCAGTTCCTACTTCAAATTGGTTTCAAGAAATGTAAAGCAGAATATGGAATATATGTTTAGAAACTGAATGATGAGACCATAATTGTAATATGCTTATATGTAGATGATTTATTGGTAACTAGAAGTAACCAAAGTGAGATTGAGAAGTTCAAACACACTACGCAGTGTGAATTTGAAATGACTGATTTGGGAAGGATATTTCCTTGGATTTGAGTTCACAACTAGCAAAGCAGGCATAGTGATGCATCAACAGAAGTACATTAGGGAACTACTTGAAAGGTTTCAAATGACTGATTGCAATACTGCATCAAATCCATCTTAAACAAATGATAAATTGGATGAATGCAATAATGAAGAAAAAGTGGAACCAATTGAATTCAAGCAGATAGTGGGATCACCGAGGTACTTATGCAACAACAGGCCAGATATATGCTTTCTAGTAAGTATCATCAGTAGATTCATGAATGATCCAAGAAAATCTCATCACACTGCAGCTAAAAGGATACTGAGATATGTGAAAGGTACATTAAAGCTTGGTTTCATATTTCCAGCTACCAACAATGAGGGAGAAGCTGAACTAGAGGATACTCTGATTCAGACTGGTGTGGAGATAGAATGGATAGAAGAAGCACTTCTAGCTACCTATTCAAGTTCAATGGTGCTGCAATCTCGTGGTGCACTACGAAACAACCAGTTACTGCTCTATCTTCATGTGAAGAAGAGTACATTGATGGCACATTTGCAGCATGTCAAGCAATTTGGCTTGACAATGTGATGAAGGAACTAAACTGTGAAGTGAAGAAACCATTGAAGCTGAAGATTGACAATAAATCAACTATAAATTTAGCCAAGAATCCAATAGCACATGGCAGGAGCAAGCATATAGAAACCAGATTTCACTTCATCAGAGAACAAGTCACAAAAGGAATGATTGAAGTGAAATATTGTCCTAGTGAAGCTCAACTAGCAAATGGTTTCACAAAAGCTTTGAAGATTGATAGGTTCACTTGCTTAAGGGACAAGATAGGTCTGATAGAATGTTAGGATTATGAGTTAAGAGGGGTGTATTAGTTTTATGTGTTTTAATCCATAATCATAATTAGCAAGTGATTAAGACTTTAGTTTCATTTTTAAATAAGCTTGTTAAGTAGTTACAAGAGACTTGACCTCCAAGTCATTGTGTATACATACTTGCTTGTAACCTTTTCATGATATAATGTGAATAACAAACTTTCAATACTCTCTCAAGGTTCTTTTGCCTGCTTAACCAATGCCATGGGACACTGGTTAACATTGTCCTTACTTTTTTATGCTATCTTTTGACTGATATATTAACTACTATCTTTTTTTAGGGAATATTAACTACTATCTAAAATGTGGTATCTTGGCTTTTGTTGATATAATGTTATTTTTTTAGGCTAAATTTATATTTTGCTCCTTAAGTTAATTTTAGGTTTTCTTTTGGTCTCTTGAGTTTAACTTGGTCTACAATACTCTATCACACTATACAAAAAATAAAAGTTAAACAATTGTGAAATGAATCTTATTCATTAAATGGAAGAGATAGAGAGAGAAATTGTAGAGAGCAAAGATAATTAAATATATTATTATATAACATAACTGAGATATGTTGTAGTGTAAAGTCTGACTTCAAATATATTATGTAAATATCCAAATAGTATCAAAATAGAACTTAATTTCATTTTGTCAAAAAAAGAACTTAATTTCATTGATATGTTACCTTGGCAGTTTATGTAATTATTACTCGAGTCCCGATACATGTACATCCCTACGTGTACATACCCCTCTTCTACACTACCCTTGTTGTAAAAAATAATGATAAAATAATATGAATATCCATGTCATCAAAGAAAAATAAAAAATTAATTGAATTTGTGTGTCCTTTTTCTCTCACTCAATCTTTCTTGCACCACCACCGCTGCTTCTACTTCCACCACTGCAGATCTAATGGTGGTTGTAGAGAAAAAGGAAAAAGTGGAAAGACGGAGGAGAAGAAGAGGTTGAAGTTTTGGTGTTGGGTGATTGCGGATCTAGTGGTGGTGGTGGTTTTGATGAAAATGAAGGTCAAAGTGTGAACCGAGAAATGTGAAGTAGAAATATTGTTCTAAACACATACAATGGAATAAAGTTTGGATGGATCTATTTTGCTGTTAAATTATAATAAAAAATAAATTTAGATACTAAGAGTGTGCCTTTGTATCAATTTTTAAGGCGTGAAAAATTCTTCAAAGATGTGAAGACTTTACGTGTATCCACACCGAGACCAATTCTTACTCTCAACCTTTGAGCAGTGGAGCAAGATAACTAAAGCATACTTATGTTTAGTATTTTGTTGTTGTGTTGTGTATTGATCAAATTACATAAAGTCTATTTATAAGTCACACACACTATTATCAAATACAAGGTGTTGACTCATCTTAATGACCTTTTAATTTCATATGGTCAATCATTGTAAAAAAAGTAATTAACATAAGTTAATGACTATTTACTTGAAAATAACTATTTCTTGCCATGATGATGATTGACCGCCAAGATTTCATATAATCATATAATTATATGCAATTATCTAAACAAAGTCGTAATGTTGATTCCATATATATATATATATATATATATATATATATATATATATGAGTTTGCTACGATAGATCCACTCATTTTTATGAATGTCTATTTTAACAACCAACTCCTTTTCACTTGAACAAAAAGACTCATGTTTTTGTTTTTTTGAACCAATTAAAACTAAAGGACACAAATGTAATTGTCTGTTTTTCTTTTTATTTTCTAATTTTTTTACTGTATCTCCCTTTCTCTTTTCTTCATGTAGGAAGAAAGAGAAAGGGGAATATCGTAAAAAAAAAACAAAACAAAAAGAAAAACAGACAATTACATTTGCGTCCTTTAGTGTTACTTGATCAAAAAACAAAAACATGGGTCTTTTTGTCAAAGTGAAAAGGTGTTGGTTGTTAAAATAGACCTTCATGAAAATGAGTGGGTCTATTCTAGCAAACCCCATATATATAGAGAAATGATATTTGAACAACCATTTTTGACAACTTTTGTGATAACTTTCTCTCTCATACTCACATTACCTTTTTATTTTCTCTCTCTATTGCTTTGGTTTTTGTGCCAATACCTCATTTCCTTTGTAACATTTTGGCTGTCACAAAAGTTGTCACATATATGGATGTTCAAATAACACAACTCTATATATACACACACACACACACATGATCAACCATTGACCATTATCAATTCCATATATAAAGATATGTAATCAATTGATAATATTTGCCGTACACTAACTTTACTTATTTGTTTAATTTTTATTTATTTCAAAAATAAATAATATGCCCAATTCATTTATATGTATTATTTGTACTAGCAAAAAAATACAATAATATTCCACTTAGAAAATTTATATTTTTTTATTAATTAAATTGCCCAATCTAATCATCAAATAATAAAATAATTCTTTAGCAAGAATCAGAACACTCGTTTGGGTGTGATCATGTAGGTTCAATATTAAACCGGTAATATATAATTAATCAAATTAATATATTAATCAAGGTAGGCGTCTAGTAACACTCCTTAACATTCAGATAGTATAATATAGGTTAAACTGCATTTTTCGCCCCCTAAGTTTTAAAATGTTGCGATTTCGGGCCCCTATCAAAAAATGACAATTTTAGCCCCTTACGTCCCAAAATTGCTGAGAAGACGCCACGTGTCCCAAAACAGTAGTCATAGTTGCAACTTTTTGAGATGATAAGGGGTCAAAATATCATATTTCCCTTATGTTAGGGGGTCAAAAGAGCATATTTCCCTAAACATGAGGTCACTTTTGCCATTTTTTTAATAGGGGACCAAAATCGAAATATTTTAAAACTTAGAGGGCGAAAAGTTCAGTTTAGCCAATAATATAATATTTTTCTTCCACTGTTACAACTCTTATTAACTCTAGAGCATGGTACAATTGTCAAACTCTAATAAGTTAACATATATGACTCAAGAAACTCATTTCTTCTTTCATTCAATTTCCTTGGCCAGGGTTTTTAATTTTATCATAGAGTTCAAACTCATTACCAAGAGTTGGCCGATCCCATCGTGATTAGTCATTAATTATACAAATACTTAATCGTATCAAATATTCTTTCAACTAGCACCCTAAGCCTAAGGTATTAGGTGTTCAAAATCAAAATACAATAAATAACATGTTAATTACCATGACAATCTCAGGTCAAAGAAAATCATTATATTATTTCTTGAGAATTTTTCTATTGACATTTTAAGGTAATATCGACCATTAGAAATTCTCGGTTGAGTTAGTTCAATGATCACATCACTATATGTATAATTTATATATGTAATTTAATAAATAAGACTTATTAATTTTTATCCAATAAAGACTATTACATATATATTGTTCTATCCGAATTATTGATGTCCCACTCACAATAATCATACGATCAAAAACAATTTAGATTAAAAATATAAAAGACTTATTTCTCATTATCATAATCTCTATCATGATAACAAGTCTATAGTTTTAATTACGGACGTTATCAAATTAACCATTTCACTAAACACTAAACAAGATAATGAATATTTATTAAGTCTAAAATTGGTTATGTAATTGATCGGCTCTTGAGCACCTCCAACAAAAAATAGAGGTGGAGGTTGCAGATATATTGGGATCATCATCCAATATAGAAGGTTCAAAAAAAAAAAAC
>Ga0228710_1000595_pt1 | contig 47644 bp, 26 predicted proteins | sample MedpolnodulmetaG_FD_177995 | JGI IMG/M metagenome (GOLD analysis project Ga0228710, IMG submission 177995) | Root nodule microbial communities from Medicago polymorpha collected in Santa Monica, California, United States - pink nodules | ecosystem: Host-associated > Plants > Roots > Nodule... | reverse complement strand
CTAAAAAAAAAAAAAAAACTTTGTACTATTAGTTACATCTAATACGGATAAATTTTTGAGGTCATATAGGTTTAGAGTTTCATTTAAGACTCATTCTTAAGTGATGACCATACTTTTTTAATATTAAAAAAATTGATGTGTAATGTAATAATATAAAGTTATTGATAATTGATTGGTAGGTCACAGTTGAGAAAGTTATGTGAGATGCTCAGTTGTAGAGGTTTAGTGTTTATTAAATACTACTATTTAAAAATTATAAATTAGTCGTGTGTACACACAGGACCCATTTAAGTATCTAAAAATGGGATAGCACCTGGGTGACATAGAGTTAGGTGACATTGACCAATCACAATGTCACAATGTCTTTCACGAGCATTGTGACATTGTGATTGGCCAATGTCACCTAACTCTATGTCACCCAAGTGTTATCCCTAAAAATGGATGTCTCCATCGTGGATGCTCTTAAATTTTATTTTTAGGAAGGAATTGACGTTTACAATACTATGGAAATGGAAGCCAACTTGCAATTTGTAAAACTAGTTATTGCTCTGATGTTTGCATCTTCACCATCATCTGAGTCTTCTTCAACATCCAAGCCAACGTCATTATCATGGTTACCCAAATTCCCATTAGGTAATATACCACTTGATGGTGCCCAAGCCACCCTTTCTTGGTAAAACAAGTACCAACGCGTGCACAACTGGCAACTTGACCCAAACATGTCTTGACAAAGTATTCAGTGACTTTAACATCTTTCCAACTAGATTTGGAACTTTGACCCTCATCGTTAGTTGAAGGGGGGTTAGCATAAACTTTCCTCTTAAGTGTGTCCATAATACTATACGCACAAAGTAGGAGAAAAAATGAAACAAACTATACACGAGCAACTTGTACAAATCAGATTTGGCAACTTGTTTACTTTTTTATTCATTGTTTTGTGCAGATAAAAATGATAAAAGCAAGCAAAAGCAACACTATTTTGACCACACACAAAGTACCTTAAACAAAAATAATACCCTCTTCGCTAAACACACAAAAAATAGAAACTCAAAACACAGGTCCTACAACAGAACAATTATACTACTTTGAACAAAGCACTCGTAATAATCCATGGTTTTTGAAATCATGACAAAACAATCATATCAATCCATAACAGAACAATCAGTTCTACAGACCAAAAAGGTTCATCAACATAAACATATAATTATAAGGAAATTGTTTTCTTCTTTCAGGCTATTTATCAAACACATACAATGCATTGATGTAAGAGGAAAAAATTAAGGTAAAATATGTAACAATTAGAGCGGAAAAAAATTAACGATATTGAAGCAAGTAATCAAAGCAAAGAAAAACATACATGAATATGTATTCACCTTCAGAACTTGGCATAACAATGGATTGATTCTCGCAAGTAGCTCACAAGCATCGTATATATGGGAAAATTCGAAGGAATAAATTCACACAACCAACACATCTATCATGAGTAACGAGATTACAATAAAATCTGCAAAAATAGGGGAAAAGATGAAGGAAATTGAAAGTCTGGATATACAAAATCTTCACAATTAGCAGAAAATTTAAGGTTGAAGTGATGTGAAGTAATGAAAAGAAGAAAAGTTGTGAGAAAGAGAAATTAAAAGCTTGAATTTATGGGTAATTAGGTAAAGTGCTTGCACTTTGAGAAATTAAAAATGAACCACGTTTTCCCTGTTGTGGAAGCTAGGAATATTAGCTTCAGCAGAACTGGCGATTTGAGCCCAAAACCACGTTCCTAGATTCACTCTTCATTCATCCAAACAAGACAAAAAATGGGAAAACATCGTTTGGCAAAGTAAACGCATGTTTGGCTTGTGAGAACGTGTTGCCAAACAGATGCTTAGGTTAACTCCAAAGTTCTGGTATGGTGTATAACAACATGTCTTGAATTTAAAAGTACCGGTTTTAACTGCGTTAGTGCTTTTGGAATGCGTAAACGTAAATATATTTGTGAATATTCCTTGAGCTCAAGGGTCCTCTCTACCTTGAATTATCACCCTAAGTTTGGTTTTATAAAAAAAAAATTATCTTGGTTTTTTCTTTTCTTTTTAATTTGAATATTCATATGCAAGTTTTGTATGGGAGACCTTTTCCTTATATTTCTTATTTGTAAATCTCTTTATTTTTTAATGAACTTTGTGTATTTCACTTTAGCTGTTAAAGTTCTTTTAAATAGTATAGCTCCGTCCTTTAAGAATACTACCTCAAAGGGAGAGGAGGTGATAAAATTAAAACAAGTAGGTGCCAATAACATTTTCCAAATGAAAAGATTGGCTCGTTAATAAACCCAATTCTTTACCATGAAACGAAACGACAGCGTTTCCTACTCAAGCACTGAAAAAACGCGGGAAAATTTTCCGCCATTTCCACTAAGATCCCAAAAACAAAAACCCCATTTTTGCAACACTTCAACTCCAAAAAATTCCCAAATCTCTTCGTTCTCTCAAAACCCTAACACCATGGATACAGATGGATTATCCCTAATCTGTAGCGGTCTCGGCGCCATCGAAGAAGATGACGAAGGAAAACGAATCGGTTACTCCAAGGGTGAATACTGTCTCGGTATGAATGAATTTGTTGCATTTTTTCATTTTTTTATTGGATTAGATTTGATTCGATGAAGATTTGTAATGATTAATTGGTTATTTTTGTTTTTGGGATTTTATTAGATAATTTGAAAGATTTGTTGAGGTTTTTGAGACGTGATGATCCGCAATCCCGCGACGTGTTCAAGCAAGTGTGTAAATGGAACATCGTTTCAAAGGATTTGGTACCGATTATCGAGCATTACCACCAAGATCGTAGCATGCTTCTCAATGCAGGTTTAAGTTTATAAAAATTGAGTAAATTTTCTGTTTGAGATTTGATTGATTGGATTAGTTGGTGTTCAGTTTTATTTTTGTTGTTGAAATTTTCAGTTAAGGTTTTGGTGTTTCTTACAATGCCGATTGAACCTGACTCGACTGAGGTATCTCAGCAGTTGGAGTATCTGTGGAACTTGAAATCTGCAGTGACTAACAGTGATGTTGTTACCGTGATAGTGTCAATTCTAGAAAAACCACTTGAGAATTTGGAACTGTGAGTTTACCAGAATTTCATTTTGTTACTAATGATTTGAACAATAGAAATTGGAAGAAAAAATCACTCATTTCTTTCGCTAATTTTATTTATTTGTTTTGTTTTGTGTTTGTTTGTTTGTTTACAGTAATAAGTTCACGGAGGATGATTGGAAATTGGTACAATTGGTGTTTACATTATTTAGAAATATCCTCGCTGTTCAAGAAATTCCGTTGCATCTGAAATCGGCAGGATCTGCTAGTCATTTTTTATCGCTCAGAGATAAATTTCTGGAACTTTTGTTCCGTGAGAATGTGATGGATATAATCTTGGTTGTATCTCAAAATGTTGGGAGTTCTAATGTCTATCTCCGTCAGGATAACTTACTTCTGCTGGAAATTTTTCATTACATTTTTATGGGCCAGGATCCAGAGTTGATTATCCGGGGCTATTCGAATGAATCGAAGGTAACCTCACTAAACTTCAGCAACATCATATCTTAGTCAACCTCTCCAGGAGCGCCCTGTTAGTTTAGATTTTTATTTCTAAACTGCGCTTTGCTAACATATTTTTACAAGACTTCAATTTATGTCACCTCTCTCGTGCTGTAATATCTTAATTCTTACCCTTTGGTTGTATATTGTTTGGTCACTTACATTTTGTAAATCTTATTTCAGGTGGATGAAGATTCCCAAGCTTCTCTCGATAGTCTGCAGTCCATCATGGAGGAAGAAAAGAAGAAAAGAATCATTAGTAGGCTTGGCAATATCAGTCGGCATTCACAATTCAATGCGACATTTGCACGGGTTACCATGGTACTGGTTTTTTACCCATTCTACTAGCTTTTAATGCTGTGAACTTGAATGACACCAGTTTATTCTTTTTGGTAGGACGGTTCTAAAGCTGTAGTTAAGGGAAATCCTAATTCTTCTCATAATATGCATCTTAAATCACAAAATGTTACTCGGGGTCGAGCCAAAACAATTGCGTGGGATCATCCAAAGTTGCCTTCAAAAACGGATAAGATCTTGGAGTTGCTTCGTGGATTTGTCAATCAGTTTCTTTCTGTGGGATACAACGGTATGCTTTTTCAGAAAATGGTGTATCATTTGCGATTTACAAATGATATGTGTGTGGGTGGGTTTCCTATTATAATAAAGGTAAAAGAAATCTCATTGCTACTTAAATCTGTATCAGTTTTGATGCGATCTGTCCGTGAAGATATTGAAAAGGAACATCCTGCAGTTCAAAAAACTGATGTCGTTTTTTTCTTTCAAGTGGCTGAATTTGTCACTTCATTCCAGTTTTACAAGCATTCAATTTCAAAGGTGAGAATAATAAAGTGAACACAGTACATCTCTTCACATGCCTTTCTCTGTTCCTTTTTCAAACTAAAGTTTTTCACTTAACTCCTCGTGGATTACTGATACATCTACACATTGGACTTTAATATAGATTCTCCTCACATTTCTATTTGTTTCACATTACTTAGCTCTTAGCAGTAGGTAACCTGTTAGGATACCGGTTTGGGCCTAAGCTCAATACATGGGTTGAATAGGAAAGCTGAAGAATTGCCGATGGCAATTAGTGGGCATATGCAATGTGATTATAAAGGCGGGAAGTAAGATAGTGAACATTCATTGAAAAATATTGTTAGAGTTGGTTAGGAGAGTTTTCTCTCTGGTTAGGAGCATTGTGCTCTGGTTAGGAGTTCTTGAACTCTGGTCTATCTCTTCCATTCTGTTTGTTTTCCATTATAGAACCTTTGAGCTCCATTTTCAGTAAATAATAAACACAATTTTCCTTGAATTTCTGGGTTCTATCAAAACCACATTGGATTTCTGATTTGTCTATTCAAGTAGTTGCAATTCTCACAGACAAACTTTTCATATAATGATTTTTGTACTTACAGTTTCTGGCATTAATATATCCTTTCTCCTGCCATTCACACACACACACACACACCCTTTCTCCCCCTTTTTTTTACATGCCTTTTGGAATCATGAAAATTAATATGAAACGAAATGAGTCATTGGTCACATGCTAAATGATAATTTCATGAAAGAATTTTGGCTGAAAATTTGGAAATCAATCAAATAAATTTAGAAGATAAACTACAGCATCACACATGTTCATCTAGTGTTGAGATATCACTTGCTCCTTTATTTGTAAATAGCATAACTGTCATTTGTCAATCTACATTTGTGAGAAGCTGTTTTATATACATATTTTCTCTTCTTTAACAGACCAAGGAAGAAAGACACACATTTGATGATAATGATGCTGATGCTTCAGATTTCAGTGGTAAAATATGTGGCCCAATTGAAGCATCCTTGAACGAGTCAATGTTTCAATTAGTCATTTCAAAGTGGCGGCAGGCCTATGATGGTCTAAAGGAGACCAATGACTACAAGTTTCTATCTGCAGCTGGTTCTCTTTTGAAAAACATGGTAATATGCACTATCAGCTGCTTCTCTACAGCTTTCTGTTTCGCCTTCTCTTAAATCTGTACTTGCGCCCTTAACAGAGGTGTCTAAGCTATCATAAATACATCTTACAGCTAGTTCACTTTTATAAACACTATGCTTTTAGCTTTGTAAACTCTATCTCATTCCATTTTTGGTTTGCATTCCAAGTCTTTCATTTTTTCGCTATTATTATTTTGGTCAATTGTGCAGATTAGGACATTGCTGCCTCTAATATATCAAGTTGAACATAGGAACACAGACAAGAACTCTACCTTTCTTCATATTCTCATCAAATGCTTCCTAATTGCTCTTTCTTTGTTTGCAGATTCGCATGCTGGATTTAGTACTTAAGTTGCTGCCAGAAGACTCTAAGGAGCCGCAAACAGCTCGCATTCTTCTGTACAAGTTGTTTTATGATCAGACTGAAGAAGGGATGACTCAATTCCTCTTGAATTTGATCAAAACGTTTGACACCCACAAACAATGCAAAAGGTTTCAACTGTTTATTTTAATTAAGAAAAACATCACATTACTTAACCATGAACACACTTGAAATGTTTTTCTATTATAGTAAATTCTTACCCTAGCAACCTTCCATACTTTGAATAATTGAAAAGCTACGGGACGTATATGGATTGAGTAATATATTTATGTCCTTATACAAGAATGAATTGGAGCACTACATACTGGTTTGTGTGTAATAAAATAGATGAAAACTTTATTCTAACATGCTTTGTAATAATATATTTACAAAGAGAATCCTTTCCTGTCCGGCTAGTTTTATGCTTTTTATTCAACTCAACTAATTGGCACCATTCAACTTAACTTATGTGCACAATTGTTTGTCATAGAAGGTATAATACTGATTTTTATTTGTATTTTTGTTGTGTGTCTGTCTGTTTAATCAACTGTTCTTTCCTTGCTGCCATACTCAGATTGTTCTTTCTTGCAGTGCTCTTGCGGATTTGGTTGAAATCATTTGCAAGGTTGTAAAACTAATGGATCATCTTCAGTCTCGAGGAACATTGAGGGTAAGTTGTGATTATGTATTGGTGTGTGTCTAATCTTGCTATCTAAGTTCTCTCTATATAATAAATTAATAATAATGCAACAAGAATAACAACAATAACCTTTACTTACATGAAATCTGTCCAAATGGCTGCCACATGCAAGGTTTTTATCAACTATTTTCCGGTCAAAAGAACATTTTAATTATTTCTATATAACACATTTTTAAATCAAGTGTATTTTTATGAATGAAAATAGGTCAAATCGTCTATTGGGGGTTTATGGAGTTGTTTACACCAAGTTTAGTTCACACTAGACTCATTTGCAAAATTGATTAGGTCCATGCTATTTCAAAAAGCCTATTTAGCAAAAAAGGGCCAAATCTAGATATTCAAAAGCCTTTTAGACCTAATGAGTCGGTTTATTTAAACCTATAAATAACAAGATAATATTTTGATTTCTGTGTTACTTATTTTTTTTTGGAAATATGATTGTTGTTATTACTATTATGAGATTTTAAAATAATTTATTAATCATTCTTATTGGCATGTTCAATGATTTGAGACAATTGTTCTAGATAAAGACATAAGTTTGTAAGCTTATTTAATGATAGGTTTATGGTCTACATTAGATACTGAAACCAGATTTCAAGTATATATGACACATGCCAGATTTAGGCCTTAAAAACTTGGCCCTGTTTGACTCATTTCAACTGTCACGTATTTGTTGTTTCTTTTCTATGCAAGGCTCGAACCCATTTTAATATCACATATATTATTAGTATGGACTTGATAAAACTTTCTCCGTCACTTGTTTCAGATTTTCATTCTATTTTTCCATGCCCACTGTGATGATAATTGTATGATTTTACTCTTCCCTTTTTTGTATCATATACCAACTCATGCTTTTCAAATTTGTGTCTTCTCTCTATCTATCTCCCCTTTCTGCCTTTCCTCGTCTTTTTTACATTAAGTATGTGTTTCCAAGGCACTCTTTGTCACATTTCATCAACTCCACTTATTATTGACATCGGCTATCCTTTTGTTACTTTGTATGATAGATATACATAGTACTTAAAGAGAAGGGGCTTTAACTATTTTGTATGCTCTCCATTTTTCTCCTCTACATTGGACATTGTTTGTCCCTTCCTAAACTTACATCCCATATACTCCGCTTTACGTCTTTTAGGCGAAAGCCATTTCTAGTCTCTTCTACAGAGTACTTTAGGTATTCTATCATATGCATTTTACAAATCAATAAAAACCATCGTTTTGATTGCGATGATATCTCTGCATTAGTCTTTGTAATAAATATGTCTTTCATGATTGATCTCTCCATTAAACCAAATTAATTTCTGATTTATTTTATTGCTCGTAAGTTTAATTCCTCCATAATTTGCACAATGATGTGCATATCTTTTTGTTGTTAAAGATAGAGATTAAAGTATTTTTCCACCATTCACTAGTCATATTAGGCCTCAGAATCTAGATTTATCTGATTGAGGAAAGTAGGAGAGGTCTCTGGGAGATCCTTTGCTAGATTTTAAATAGATCAGTGTTCACTGGTTATTATATCCTTTCAAACTTTGCAAATATGTTGCAATCTTTGCCACAGAGCTTTTTGCATGAGAATGTTATTGTTTTCATGGTTTCCATAATTGAGAATAGAGGAAAAGGGAAAATAAAGTGATACATTTATATTTTGAAGTAAAAGATAAAACAACATATATGTTTTCGATTCAATAATTTAATGTTTCTTTCTTTTATATTATCTAATTCAAGGTTTCAAAAAAAGCAAGGAAATTGAAAAAGAAGATTTCCAGTGCAAGAGAATCAGAGAATAAACCAACTGGAGATCATTCTTGCATTCAAAAAGAAGCTAGCATTTCTATTGACAATCAATTAGCTGAAAATCAGTTGCTGCAGAAGGAATCCATACCAAATGCAAATTCCACTGAGCAAGAAGACACCCCTCATGATAATGAACATCAAAATCTCGAGAAAGATGTGAACTCCCAAGTTCATTTGGAATCAATGGAAAACAGAAATCTTGATGATGATGGAGATGATAATGTCAAGAGAGATGTGAACTCTGAAATTGGTGTGGAATCAGTAAGAAACACAAATCTTGATGATAATAAAAATGAAGATGTCGAGGAAGATGTGAACTCCCAAGTTGGTATGAAACCAATGGAAAACACAAATCCTGAACATCCTAATGAGGATATGTTGGATGACACTGGTGATTTTTCTGAAGATGAGCAAATAAATGCAGTTAGTGAAGTTGATTTCAATGTTTCGACGCTTGTCTCTGCCTTTGCGAATCACAGTATCATTCAGAAATTGTGTTGGTTGCTCAAGTTTTATAAAAGCAATTCCCTTGCTATAAATCATTACATAATAAGTATGTTGCGGAGAATCAGTGATGATCTTGAACTCCATCCCATGCTCTACCAGGTTTGGTCTGGAAAGCATTTCACCTTCAATGAAATTGTGTAGTTGTTTATGAATGTGAATAACATTTCTAAATTTGTTAACATATTCTTGTAGCTTTCGCTGCTCACAATTTTTTATGACATCCTTGCTGAACAAAAGTCACGCCCCTGCGAGGAATATGCAAGTATTGTTGATTTCCTCAGCAGTTTGGTTAGAAAGATGCTAAAGAAAATGAAAAAGCAGCCCCTCCTATTTGTTGAAGTCCTTTTCTGGAAGACCCGAAGGGAATGCCATTACATCAATGCAGAATATTTGTTGGATGAGCTTGGCCATTTGAAAAACGAAACTAAAAATTGGAATGATACTCAAGGGGATGGAGAAATCGGTTCATCTCCAGGGAAACCGTGGACTCGTAGAAGCCTAGCTGATGCACTTGGTGATGATGAAGCAGATGTTGTGATCTCTCATGACTCGAGATATCAAAAGTAAGATAAAGTTCAAACTTAACTTAATAGCTTCTCATTTAAACTTTTCTCCGGCTCTGGCAAACTTTTTTTGCTGAGAGTGAAGCGACCATTTTTAGAATTGTGGGGAAATCTATGCTTTAATTGATCCATAGTTTATGTAGTAAAGATAATTCAACCGGAGTAAGAATGGCAGAAAAGCTTGACCATTTTTTTATTTTTATTTTTATTTTTCATTTCAGCAATGGAGAAAAGCTTGATGATATTGAAGGCATTGCTTCTACCTCAGGCAGTAAGAATGGCAGAGATGATAATAAGTATGTTTACAGCTTGAGATCAAAGTTTATTTAGATTGTATAGTTTCTGATATTTTGTTTACTTGGATAACAGTGGGGAGCCATGGTTAGAAGATGAATATCAAACAGCTCCAAGGAGAAAGAAAAAACTGATTCTAGATGCTGAGTTGGAGATACAAATTAAGGATCTCTATGAGAAGTAGGTTTTACATGCTCAAACCTTATTGTCTGAAGTTTGGTCCATGGTTTATATTCGAGTGCCAACATTAAACAATTTAGTTTTATTTTTTACCGTTCTCTACCATTGGTGCATAGATGAAAGAGTCGGCAAGATAAATTAATTAATAGCTTGTCAGTTTTTTTTCTTGTTTATAAAATGATAAATTCATTTTGATAATCGGTTCTTCCATGCCTTGAACATATCAGATTCAAAGATGACCGAAATTGCAGTCGACGTATTGCTGAAGTGCTAGATCCAGATGGTAAAATATCTCCAGCTCAAATATCCAGTAAATTGAAAAAATTAGGGCTAACGATTGCATCAAGGAAAAAGAAGGGTCATGCTGATGAAACATTTTCAACAAGTCCTAATCAATTAGAAGGGGGTGGATTGGCTGGAGGTGTGAATTATACATCAGTGGAGGGAAGCCTGTTGGTTCAGCACCGGTGAGTATACAATGAACTGTTATGCTTATTAAGTATTACTGGTTTTGTAAAAAAAAAAAAAAACTATTACTGGTATTTTTCCATAATTTATATTTTATACTTAATACAAAATGTTTTGGCATCATTGTTCATCCTAGTTCAACAAATTGTTTATACTTTCATTGTATTAAACGTCAAGGTATTCTCTGAGTTTGTGTTCAATTCCATATTCACAGGCAGAAAAGAAAAAGAGTCAGTGCTTTTAATGAAGATCAGGAAGCTCGCATCAAAGTTCTATATGAGGAGTGAGTGTCACTTAACTTGGCTGCTTGGTGGAAGATTTAATTTTGTCTCTCTGCTCTCTTAATGAATGCCGAGTGAATAGTTAAAAAATAACACGTTTTCTGAATTTTCTTATATTTTTTACACAAGACAAGTAATATCTGGGTTGTTGATTTGGCAGATTCAAGGACCATAGAAGATGTAGCTATATGGTAGCTAATGCACTGGACGAGGATGGTAAATTCACTCCTGCCCAAGTCTCTCGAAAACTTAAGCAACTTGGCTTATGTGTTCCTCAAAAGAGTTTTAGAGGAAAAAACCACCAAAAGGGTGAGGATCTTATGGATAGTTCAAATGATAGAATGCACGAATCTGATGAGGACACATTGATATCATTGGTAAAAAGGTAATGTTGCATTAATCTTTGTTTTATATACAAAATCGAGATATAAATACTTCTGTCTATTTACAAAATTAGATTATTTAACCAGCATGTAGAATTCATTCCAAAGCGTAATATATATACCATTGTTTTTTAAAAAAAAAATTATATATAGATACACACTTTATTTGAATTTCAATTATTTTGAAATGCAACTTTGTAAGTATCCTGCTGGATGAGTCTATCCTTCTCTTTCCTCCATTTAATTATTGTTTTATGTAATTTTAGGAAAAAAGGGAAGAATAGAAAAGAATCAAGCGAACAATTACGAGAACAGACCAATGAGGATAAATTATCAAAAGATGATTCTGATGATGAAATACTCGCCTCTATCCTCATGTACTGTCCCCTTTATCACCTTTTCAGCTTTTCTGAAACTAGTAGTTTAACGACAATGAGAAGACCATAAATGTTTGTATAAGGAATTTAGTTTGAACTCATGGTTCTTCATGCTTCTGTGTCTATGACTATCTACTCTAGACCTGTCTCGTGTGTATCTACAATTTTATACACAGATACACGCTTTATTTGAATTCCAATTATTTTCAAATGCAACTTTATGTGTATAAGGAATTTAGTTTGAACTGGTGGTTCTTCATGCTTCTGCTTCTATGACAATCTACTCTAGACCTGTCTTGCTTGTATCTACAATTCTATACATAGATACACGCTTTATCTGAATTCCAATTATTTTCAAATGCAACTTTATGTGTACCTTGCAGGATGAGTCTCTCCTCTTTCCTCCATTTAATTATTGCTATATTTAATTTTAGGAAAAAAGGGAAGAATAGAAACGAATCAAGCAAACAGTTACAAGAACAGACCAGTGCGGATAAATTATCAAAAGATGATTCCGATGATGAAATACCCGGCTCTATCCTCAAGTAATGTCCCCTTTACTTCCTTTTATAAGACTATTAGTTTAACGATAATGATAAGACCATGAATGTTTGTATTAGGAATTTAGGTTGAACTGGTGATTCTTCATGCTTCTGCTTCTATCTACTCTAGACCTGTCTCTTGTGTATCTACAATTTTATACATAAATACACCTTTATTTGAATTTCAATTATTTTCAAATGCAACTTTATGTGTATTCTGCTGGATGAGTCTCTCCTCTTTTCTCCATTTATTTATTGTTTTATGTAATTTTAGGAAAAAAGTGAAGAATAGAAAAGAATCAAGGAAACAGTTACAAGAAGAGACCGGTGAGGATAAACTATCAAAAGATGATTCGGATGATGAAATACTCGGCTCTATCCTCAAGTAATGTCCCTTTGCTTCCTTTTCTGGGACCAGTAGTTTTACGATACGACCGTAAATGTTTGTATTAGGAATTTAGTTTGAACTGGTGATTCTTCATGCTTCTGCTTCTATCTTCTCTAGACCCGTCTCCTGTGTATCTACAATTTTATTCATTCATTTGGAATTAACAATTCTTTTTATTTAATTAGGAAAAAAAGGAATGGATCAGTATCCAGTGATTATTTACATGAAAGCACCAATGAGGATGAATTGTCCAGAGATGATTCTGATGATGAATTGCTTCAATCTGCACCAAAGTAAGCATTCCGTTTTTCTAGTTTTCTATCTAGAGATGATTCTGATGATGTATATCAGGAATTTATTTTGAGCTGTTGATTTTTCCAGCTTCATATATGTGCTCCTACTTGGAAAAAATGATTGTCGATTCTTCCATTTTTACATGTTTGTTCTATTGGAAATTAATGTAATCATGTTCTGCTGTTTATCGTTTTAACCTTTGTAAAACCGAGCCATCATAAACTATCACCTGTTGAGCTTTCACCATGTTTTTAAACAAATAGACACTTTATCCTTGCTTTTTGTTTTTTGTATTTAGTTTTTTAATGCTTTTAGCTGATAACCTTAATGATTGAATTAAACATTTGCAGTGAAAATCAAGGAGGTTTCGTGAATTCCCACCAAGTAGAAAATATGCAAGTGGATCCTGACTTGGAAGATTCAGAGGATGAAGTGGCTGTTAATACACTCCCTGACAATGCTGTATCCAGAAGGAAGCTGAGAATGGTGGTTGATCTTGAGGATGATGACTGATGTGAAAGCGTTCTTATTTTGACTTAATGTGAATTTTATTTAAGTAATGTGAAAAACAATATTCAAATGCTTAATTTTTACACTGATTTAAATGCTATTCTTATTAAGATATATGTATAAGTATAATCCTGCAATTGTTTGAAACGTACCAAAATAATGATTGAAACATTGAAAATCAATAAACATTAATAATGACAATTTATGGTTTTTGTCAACAAAAAAAAAAACAGGTTTGAAACTTCCTCGGCAACTGCCGAGGTTTTCCTCGGTAGTTAACTGCAGAAGTTTTCCTCGGTAGTTAACTGCAGCCGATTTTATAATTCGGCAGTTAACTGTCGAAAGACATTTAAGTAATTTACATGTGTTTTTCAGCCTAAGCAAATGTGTATACAACAATTTTCATAAAGATTTAATTTATGAGAAAAAAGAATACAAAGGTGAGGTTCTGCTTAAATTCCAGCTCAAAAAACATCATAAAGTAAACATCATATCTCATCTGAAACTATTTTCATTCCAGTGTGAATGTTTAGCTGTAAGAAGTAAAGAAATAATTTTATAAAAAAATAGAAAATAACGGTTTTAAATGAAAAGTTAATGAATTTGATGCATTATTTTAATTTTAATTTAGATATATAATATTTTAGTCCTAGCGTAGTATAAGGAAAATGCATTTTAGACCAGACTCCGATCAAATTGCTCAACCAATCAGACTATCGACTTTTGTGTAAATCCTGATCGAATCGTAACTCCATATCATTTTTTTTTTCTTTTTCAGAAATGTCGGGAGTAACAATTTTGATCTTCTGTTCTGAGAACTCGTGGCTGTCTAAATGCTGGGCCAGAGGCAGACCAAACTTAACAAATGAGACAATATTCATTTAGTTATCAGAACAGAAGATGAAAATCTTGATCATGACAGCCACCATAAATTTATGGGAAATGTTAACTATTGCCCCAGGGGCTAGTTAAGAACCTTAAATGGTAATTTTTTTATAAAAGTTTGTGTAATCAATGCATTAAAAATAAAAAACTTTACATTTTTAAGGGATAATTACTTAATTTAGTATGCTTAAAGAGTGCCCCGAGGACAATCATTAAAGAACCCTAAATTTATTTATAAAGAGAGAGACCATTGACAATGTTACAACCAAATCCCTATTGCGACCTATCCATTCCAAGTGAAAAAAATGATAAACATATTTAGTCGCATAAATTATAGCGCATTCATTTCACTCAAATTACTGAACAGGTTATATAAAAACACATACAAGCAAAATGCGTGAATATACACATCATAGCTGTAGGCACAGAAATTTACAGAGTTAGTATCCATATACATTATAATGAGAGAGATCAATAAATTACAACATAAAAATCCAATTGAACCTATTTAAATGCTTGCCAAAGAATGAATGAAAACTCCAAGAACAATGGAGCACTAAGATAGTAAAGATGTTACTCGGACAGAGTTATCAGCTGATCCAGTCAAGAAAATGGGCAAGGTCGGATGCCAATCTACAGCAGTGATAGGAGCACCGTGAGAAAGTGTTCTCCAACCATTCAAATGACCCTGAACCTGACAAGACAGCCAGACATTGCCACTTTCAGATAACTAACGAGATAATTAGAAACGTTTATGCCAAAATTTACTTCCTTTTACAAGTCAAATTAAAGTGCAAATAAGTAAATTATAATCCCTTATAAGGGAAGGTCTAATCATGATGGATGCAGAAGAACTCAAGAAACATCAACCTGATATATGGGTGCTCTATCTGAACTGGATGTTACCAAGAGTCTCCTCCCATTTGCATCTAATGCCATATCATGTCTGTAATAATTTGAACTGGGGTAACAGTACCTACAAAATGTGAAAAATATCAAGAACAGAGTTTGTTATTCAACCATATCTAAAAGCAAGGATAATGGATTGAAGATGCAACATTATCCCTCGTATAGTATGAATGAGCTCAAATATTCTCATTAGCAAAAAAAAAAGGTCCTACAACTCCACAAATGCATTGGATCTGATTGTAACTAATGTGAATCATGTGATTAGATCCATCTCCATAATTTGAATTGTTGCGTGATTTTATACTATTAGTAATCTACTAAATAAAATATACACATGTATACTACTTTTTCCTTGGTAAGAAAGGCGGTCCTTAGAAAAGGACCAGCCATTATGAAATCCCTTCATTTCATTTATCTAATTTTGCAATCTTTGGATGGTATTGGCACAAAAAGAAAAAGGAAACATAATGTGTTAAACTAAAAATATACCTACTACAGTCTCTTGACCACAAGATTTGGCCTTGATTTTGCAAGCTCCACTCAAAAATCTGTTAATGAAGAACTCATTACTATGAAGTTTACAATCTATTTCACAAAACATGAATAACATCAAATTAATAGTACTTGCCTTCCCATCACAGCCGAGGCTAAAAATGCTAGTCTCATCTGGTCCAAAAAGAATAGAACTGATGGAAGAATCATGTGCAGGCCAGCCAGTGATTTGTAGACCAGCAGACATGTCTTTTGGATTGTTAAGGATGGCATAATTTTCAAACCATGTGACCCCTGCTACTAGTGCATTCAAACTACGTTTTCTTATCTTTAAAAAGAAAAATAAAATTGCAACATTTTTATTTCATAAATAACTTCTAAAATCTAAATACAAGCTATAAACAATATTTACTTAATGGATGAATCACAAAATAAATAAAATGCACAGAAGCAACCAAATGAATTAAATTAAGGATACCAAACATGTGAATCATTCCATCCACAGCAGAAGCTGCTAAAATTTTCCCATTGTGGTTGAAGCATAGAGAAGTAATTGCCGGTGGATCTTCTCCAAGAGGAAGGACTGTCTTTATGGAATCCAAAATTAAACATAAACATTGAATGACAAAAACATAGACACTATATACAAAGAAGCACATACCATGGCTTTCCATGTCTTCATGTTCCACACAGTCAGTGAAGCGAAACCCAGGTTGTCAAAATAGTTAGAACCAGACCTACACAGACAATATGGACCTCATAATTCCTTGCTAAAATGAGTTTAACAGAGAACAGAAAATTAGGATTATTGATTGAAAAGAAAAATATTACAGAAAATTAACCCCTGTAATCCCAGAGCAAAAGCTTCTCAAAGAAGAGAAATTTCTCTCTCTGCCCAAACCCTAAGGTTCTAACGGAATAATGATCTAAGATACCCCTTACTCTCTCTTCCCATTCCTTTATTTAACCAACTCCACTTTGTGTAACTAACTCTCCCTCTAAGAGGGTCTTGAACATTTGGGCCTATGTGTACATATTAGAGCCTATCAGTACATAATTGGACTAATATCGTGTTAAACAGAGGATCAATATTCAATTCACCAAATTCAGCAAATTTACTATTACAGGAAAATATTACAGAAGATTAACCCCTGTAATCCCAGAGCAAAAGCTTCTCAGAGAAGAGACATTTCTCTCTCTGCCCAAACCCTAAGGTTTTAACTGAATAATGATCTAAGATACCTCTTACTCTCTCTTCTCATTCCTTTATTTAACCAACTCCACTTTGTTTCTTTCGTGTAACTAACTCTCCCTCTAAGAGGGCCTTGAACATTTGGGCCTATGTGTACATATTAGAACCTATCAGTACATAATTGGACTAATATCATGTTAAACAGATGATTAATATTCAATTCACCAAATTCAGCAAATTTACTATTACAGTAAGGAATTCAATAATTAAAATTGTGATGCATACCCCCCAGATGCTGCTGCAGATACAAAAATAGGTTCAACAGGACTGCACTTTATGTCCAGTACACTGTAAGATCACATACATGTGTCAGACAGATGAAAGTCATACACAAACCTAAAAAGGTTATAATTAGGAAATACCTAGGAAATGCTTCCGTTGTGTTAAGGTCACAAACAACTCTTTTAGCGTCCACATTCCATGCCTTAATGCACGCATCGGATGTACCTATTAGAAGCTTTTAGCAAGAGGAACAATTAAATTATTATAATTTACAATCTCATATAATCAATAGAATTGAATAATTTCAATCACCAAGAAAAATCAACTCACATACCAATCGGTCTGATTTGCATTCCCAATCAAGTGACAAAATTTCAGTGCCACAATATATGGTTGCATTTCTAGAAGCCGGAGTTGATGCATCATATGTCCATATCCTTTATCAAAGGAAACAAGACCAATTGTTTTGAGATTTCATAAAACTAAAGGAGCGTTACATATATTTTGAGAAAGATAAAGAAAAAACATTATTGAAAATAACCATTATGAAAGGCTGTTTCCAATTTCCAAACAAAAATGTAGCACCAATAAACTTTATCTCCATCTTCCATTTTTTAATAAGCATTTTAGTCTTTTATTTAATTTCTTATACGTTGTTGATGGCATTGCTCTAGATACACCAACACATAAGGTTTATAAATTGGCAAATGATTGAAGGCTACAGCCTAGCAATTTGCAGTCGAGACTAATAATTAGATAAAGACCGTTCCACTTTTCCAATTAAGCAATAATCTTGGTATGTTTATTTACATCACCTCCCAGAGAGAGTACCTGGCAGTTCCATCTAGAGAAGCACTGGCTATATTGTTTCCAGACGCAGAGAAGCGGCACCGGCTGATTGGACTGGTGTGCCCCAAAAAAGTCTCCTACAATCCATAATGATTTCTTATTTACACAGATTCCATTGAAAACCTAATATGTTCTTGATAGTTGAGAGTAACACGAAAATGCAGAACAAAGGGGGAAAAGAACACAAATAAGGCTCTATGCGCAAATATTACCTGGTGCTCTACTTTGACCTCAGCAAAGTCTTCTTCAGCAGACAATTCCCCATCGTTTTCTGCCACAAAATTAATTGTTAATTTTTTAATGCATCCAATTTTCAGAAATAATAAATAATAATAAAAATTTGATTGTTTCTTTGTTTCAATGCTAAATAAAAATACAAAGCTTTGTTGTTTCATTTCCATGAGTTCTGCAACTGAATCAATATTTTGTAGGGTCCGCAACTAACACCATCATTTGAAACCAAAACATATTGTTTCTTCTCGTTCAAAATCAATATATTTTTTAAGAGAAATTCATGCTTACAAGTTACAGCAAGTTGCAGTGTAAAAGCAATATCATCATTTGTCTTAAGGTTGTATACATTGTCATATTGCGAGACAATTTCATTTACTTCTCAGAACTTACTAACTAACATCTAACATTATCTACCTTCTACATACACTTCATGACTAGTTATCTTGCTAGAACAATAACTCAACATTTTGACCAACCAAAAAAAACAATAACTCAACATAAAAGATGTCAGCACATGAATTTTAATAAGTCTATCGATCCATAGAAAGTAACCATCAACTTGCTTAAAAATCAAATACAAAAGCAACTACTTAATACCACTTCACACAGAGGAAGCGGCCTTGAAGTATATCTGTCTGCCTATATGGGGACTGTCATGACCTTTTAGAGTGGTATTGCCAGCTCTGCCATGTTCCAGATAGTCATTCAATATGAAAGTTGAATCATCACCAGACTTGGAGCTGGTAAACTCGGACTGAACATTTCCAGGTTCACCCACAACTAAATCTTGATCAATCTCTGGAGAATCTTTTGACACATGAGTACTTTCTTCACGCAAATTGCTTGACGAGCTAATACTTCCTTCCATACTTCAATCCAAATTAATTAGAAAGGTAAACATGTCTCATTAGACTCGAGTAGTGAATAAAAATATGCTTACCTTCTAAACTGCCTTAATTGAGTTTCTTTCTCATTGAGTAAAGCCTGAAGTTCTGACAACTTGATATTTAGCTGTGTGATCTCTCTATTGAGTAGGTTGGTAGAATTCATCTCTGAACTAATCTTCAGTAGAGCAGGTAGACGTGCTTTTATTAAGGATAATTACAGAGTAACTTGATGAAATTGTGAATGCAGAAGCCATATGCAAATCAAATCAAAAAACATATAGGCTTAAACGCACTATTGATCCCTCTATTTTTTAAAAATGAAATTATGGTCCCTCATTTTAAAAGCTGGTTTTTTGGTCCCCCAATTTCACTTTTTTTTCTTCTTCTTAATTTTCCATCCCCATCCTATTTTGGGGTCATTTTTGCTGATATGGCTTATTCATCAATGAAATGGCAGAGCTTATATGGCCACAATGAATATCCATGTCAACGAGAAAGACCTAATACACATTATGCATGACATACACTGTTTTCACCATTTGATTATTCAAATTGATACCTAGAAAAATAAGGGAACCAAAATTGAATATTCAATGTAAAAAACATTATGCATGGATATATTTTGATAAGTAGTAGTATGAGATGGCATGATTGCATGAGATACACTGAATATTCAAATTGATACCTAGAAAATAGGTAGACCAAAAGTACATTTAAGCCAAACATATATTCTATAGAAAAGTTATATATATGTGAGACTGTGACACTCAGGGATGAAGAGGGCAGTGAGTGATTGCATGCACAAAAAGTTGATGAGGCACAAACAATAAGTAGCTCTTGAAAAGTTTCTATGTAAAAGAACACATGAATGAGACAAATTTAATTGGAATAAGAGGGATCGTAAGATTGTGCATGTATGAGACTATACATCTGAAATAAAGATTAAAAAAATGTATTCCTCTTATTCAAACTTGAATTCAGTTATTGATGTATTACTTCGCCTAGAAACTTTCTAGAATCATTTTGTCCATCCCTTTACACTTGAAATCACTTTTTGTCCGGGGTTATATCAACAAACACCCTATAATTATCAATGTGCAGTGTTCCAAAGCAGTAGCGCATTCTTCCGTGGTTCATTTTCCGTTTTTAATAAAACTACGAGCTTATTATGCATGCATCAACCTAATATTAATTCCAGCCACACCCTATTAACAAAACATGTGTGCCTAAGAATCTGTAATTAAACCTAAAATGCATTAAAATAAAAAACATTATGAAGGATATGAGTAGCATTGAAGATCTCACTAAAGAAATTTCTAACAGAAAGATGCAATGCCTGATTCCACTCCTTCCCAAAAAATATTCGAAATTCCGGATTCAATTGTGGATTCTTCACATAAGGAATCACTGCAATGCAATACAAAATCTCATCATCAAACTCAAACTCAAATTTAAACAAAAAAAAAAAAAAAACGCACCAAACCATTGAGTCCAATCCTCTTGAGAAGAACTCTGCAACAAATCAGGACCATAAACATCGAAAAACTCAACAACTTTTTCCCTCTTCTTGGATTGCAAAGCATGAACAACGTAGAATCGTAGAATGGAAGCTTCCAATTTGGAGAATGATGAAAGGAGTGTGTATTGGGAAGATGAAGAGAGATAGTGTTTGAAGAAAGAGAGAAGTGAAATCAATTTATTGATGTGAAAATTAGGAATGTAAATGGAGAAAATTAGGTCGAGAATTTTATCAACGTGAAAAGATTTTCCGACGTCGGTGCGTAATTCAGTTTCATAAGATTGGAGTGTGGTGGTAAATCCTCGGAACACGAGAAATTCGCGAACTAATTCTTCTGCGTAATGCATCTTCTCCATCTTCGATGCGAATTGAATTGTGTTAGGGTTTTTTGTTACGGTGGATTGCGGCGGTGATATAACAGATGTGGAGGTTTTAGGACATCACGACGGTAAGTGTTTGTTTACGGTGGTGAATCGATGAATTGATACACATGTGAGTGGGGATGGATGGCACGTGATTACAGAGTGGTAGTTACTGTGGCGTCAAAAATTGATTTTGAAAAAAAATTAGTTTTGTAAAAATTTTCTAAAAAAAAAAAGTTGTGTAAAATTAATTTTGTCTAAGAATAAGTTAAATGTAAATTGATTTTAAATACATTCACGAGTTTAACAATAAAATATTTAAATGTATAAATGAAAACAGTTCAAAAAAAAAAATGTATAAATGAAAAGTATTTGTGTATTTGTCTAAAGTAATTTTATTATGTACCGATGTATTTATCAGTATCACTAAGAACATCTTCTATGGGGTCTTTATTTAACAAAGAACACTCCCTATTAAGGACCTCTCATTGGAGAAAGAAAAAATGAGTCTCAGTTAAGCAACATGCAACTATATAAGGATTATATCTCCTGGAAAACTAATAGATCCCACGTTTAAAAGAAGTAATAAAATATGTATTAGTTGGTCTCACTTGCAAAGTGTCATACCCCAATTTTTTACCTAAGATTATATGGTGGGGGTGTATCTTTAATTAATGGGGGTACATAATTGTGTGAACGAAATAAGCAATAGAAAAATATTATTTGGAAATGATAAATTAATTAATTAATTTAATCATTATTTAAAAGTGCTTTCTTAGTCCCCAAGTTTTGCGAAAATATTTTAGAACGCAATTTAGAATATTTTGGTAGGCAATTTAACGTATTTTAGTGTTTGATCTGAAACATATTTTGATACTCAATAATATATATTTATGTATTGAATAATACATTTATGTACTAAATTATATATTTTTGTACTCAATATGATATATTTTGGTACACAGTTGGGATATTTCTGTAATATGTGAATTACTTGTTCCCAAAGTTTCTCACTTTTTAGCTGTGAATTTTCTCTATAAATAGAGAGCTCACACGATGCATTCCAGACACCGAAATTCACAGTTGATGCTTCATGTGCTTTTCCTCTCTTCTCCCTCCTTCGACTTGTCTTGACGAGTCTTTCTTCTTTTTCTACTCCTTTCTGTCCCTTCGGTTTCAAAGTATTTATTTTGTTTCTATGTTATAAAAAAAATGCAAAAAAAATTAGTTTAGGTTAAGAGATTTTGTGGTGATCCAACGTCACCACAACATTTTCATGCTTTTATTTCATTGCTACGTTTGTTTTAGTTTTAGGTTTTATTTATTATTCAAAATAACAAAAACATGCAAATAACATCAAAAATCACAAAAATATTTTCATAATAAACCTTGATTTTCAATCAAGTGATTGTTCTTTTTATTCTATTTTTTAATCAAATTTCAAATCAATTTTAATTCTACTTTAAGTCTATTTTCTTTTAAATTAAAAAATACAAACCAAATCTTACTTGCCACTTGACTTTTCATTTTAAAACCTTTTTCAAAACTAATAAAAAACACATAACAAATCAAACGTCAATTTCTACCCCGAACTACGAGGTTTTGATCCCTCACGGGTACGTAGGCAAAGGACACTCGTCCTTCCAAATCAATAAAAAATGTAGATAAATAGGTATCTTTTTCTTTTTATCACCTTAAATTTTTTTTTTAGAAGCAAGTTTATAGCACAATTAATTAAATAAAATGAAGAGGTTCCCGTTCCCGTAGGATACTATAAACATAAAGGGTGTTAATACCTTCCCTTTGTGTAACTAACCCCCGACCCCAAAATCTTTTCAATATGGGGTAGTTTGAACCCAAAAGCCTTTGTGTAACTTTTTCCCCATTTTCTAAAAAAAATCAAAAGTTCAAACTATCCCATATTGAAAAGATTTTACACAAAGGCTTTTGGGTAGTTTGAACCCAAAAGCCTTTGTGTAACTTTTTCCCCATTTTCTAAAAAAAATCAAAAGTTCAAACTATCCCATATTGAAAAGATTTTGGGTTCGGGGGTTAGTTACACAAAGGAAATGTATTAGCAACCTTTATGTCCATAGTATCCTACGGGAACTTCTTGATTTTATTTAATTAATTGTGCTATAAACTTGCTTCTAAAAAATGGAATTTAAGATGATAAAAAGAAAAAGTGACCTATTTATCTACATTTTTTATTGATTTGGAAGGACGAGTGTCCTTTGCCTACGTACCCGTGAGGGATCAAAACCTCGTAGTTCGGGGTAGAAATTGACGTTTGATTTGTTGTGTGTTTTTTATTAGTTTTGAAAAAGGTTTTAAAATGAAAAGCCAAGTGGCAAGTAAGAATTGGTTTGTATTTTTTAATTTAAAAGAAAATAGACTTAAAGTAGAATTAAAATTGATTTGAAATTTGATTAAAAAAGAGAATAAAAAGAACGGTCACTTGATTGAAAATCAAGGTTTATTATGAAAATATTTTTGTGATTTTTGATGTTATTTGCATGTTTTTGTTATTTTGAATAATAAATAAAACCTAAAACTAAAACAAACGTAGCAATGAAATAAAAGTATGAAAATGTTGTAGTGACGTTGGATCACCACAAAATCTCTTAACCTAAACTAATTTTTTTTGCATTTTTTTTTATAACATAGAAACAAAATAAATACCTTGAAACCGAAAGGAGTAGAAAAAGAAGAAAGACTTGTCAGCACAAGTCAATTATTTTGGCACATGAGTATTATTTTTGGGTGGCACAAAAGAAAAATTCCTAGCTTTTGAAAAAAGCAAACAATTACAACTTTAGCTCAAAATTTATCTATGCTACCATTTATACACTATCTTGGTGACATTGTGGAATTGCTACATGTTGCATGAGATGTAAGATGACTGGTAATGGTGAATGAACTATAGTGGTTATACTCTCTTTTCATAGCTTTGTAGACATGGTCCAACCCTTCCTCAATTAACTCTAGTACTGTTTGTGGCATTGGTGGCATATTTATGCTATTTGAACCTTGACCCTCAAGCAATCTCACCACTTCTCCCATTGGTGGTCTCATGGAAACATCATCTTGTATGCACCAAAAGGCAATTTTCAAAGCTCTCATTAGCTCTTCTTCATCAACTGCTCCGTTTAAACTTCTATCTGCCACTTTGATTGCTGATCCATTTGTCATCTCCTATAATAACCCAACATTATGTTATCAGTATTTTTCAAGTGGTTGGATATGTATATGTCAAATGTTTCTAGGAGGAGAAAAAAGAATAAAATGCTAGAATAGAAAGGTGATGTTAATATAAATTCGAGTAAATGACCGTTTTAGTTATTAAAAGCATTTTTCTTCTGCATATGAAATATACCTTGTAAGCCCAACCAGGATAGAAGAAGTCTTCTGCATCAAAGGACAAGTCAAGATTTCTCCTACCACCAATGATTTCTAAAAGAAGCATACCATAGCTGTAAACATCTGCTTTTACAGTTATAGGTCGATTACTAACCCATTCAGGCGCCAAATAACCCCTAGTACCTCTAACCATTGTTACCACTTGAGAGTGTTCCCTTGCCATTAATTTGGCCAGTCCAAAATCGGATACCTTGGGACAAAAGTTTTCATCTAACAATATATTTTCTGGTTTGATATCACAATGTATTATCCTATTTCTGCATTGCTCATGAAAGTATGCAATCCCCTGTGCAGTATTTATGGCTATATCGAAACGAGTTTGCCAATCTAGCAATCTATCTCGCCCTCGATATGAAGGGAAGATCCATTTATCCAATGAACCATTCTTCATGAACTCGTACACCAGAAGCCTGCCAAAAAAAATATTGCTCAATCCAATTAAACCATTGAGATTTTAAGTCTTATGAATGAGTTAAATGCAATTCAAGCAATATTCGCTTGATCAGGTAAAGAATGATAAAATTGTAAATATAGTACACACCTGTGTGGTCCCTCAGAACAAAAGCCGCATAGACGAACCAAATTCATATGATGCATTGAGCCAATTGTGTTTACTTCAGTGATAAATTCTTTCTCTCCGTGAGGCAAAATCTTGTCAAGTTTCTTCACTGCAATTAGAGTACCATCTCCTAGGCTTCCTTTATATACACTTCCAAATCCACCTACAAAATATATAAACTGTTGGCAACAAATTTTACTAAAAGCAAAACTTCTCTCCCTGTGACACATCAATCAAAACAGTCCCTCCATTATGTTCAGTCATTAGACAACATCATGTAACACGTTAAATTAATGTGACGATCCACGCGGATTTCACATCAAAATCACGTCTCCACATACAAAATTGTCTGTCATAATTTTGTTTGGCAACAGCCTAAGTGTCACTCTTCCCCATATTTTAAAACCAAAGTAACTCCTATGCGTTATCCTAACAAAATTATAATAAACAATTTTGTCCATGAGGACGTGGTAGTGATATGGAGTCCATGTGAACTACATCTTCATTTAATGTGACACGTCATGCTGTGTAACAATTAAACTTAACATAAGGACCACAATAGCGAAGTTGCTGGTGCGTAAAAATCAGAGACAAATTTGACCGATAGTTACAATTTCAGAGATGAAATTTCCTATTCACTCCTTCCTCTTTACTATAAAAATTCAATATATGATACACTCACCTGTTCCTAGAAGCTGTGAAAAGTTACTCGTCCTGATTTGCAAAGCGCGATATGTAAAATTCATTGGAGCACCTGATAAGACCAATGAACTTTCCATTTCTCTTTTCAAAGTTCTTTTTCTATGAACACTGTAATATAGTAACATACATAGCAAAAAAATGAGAACTATCATTCCTAAAACAATTGGAATAATCACAGCCTTCTCCTTAGCACTCCCCATTCCATCAGAAGAACTACTAGACCTTCCATCTTGTCCTTCTGGTGTCCATGAACTATTGGCTCTAACCTTCACAAACAAAGTAGAGCTTGTATCTTCAAAACCACCAAAATTTAAACTCCTCAACACCCAACAAAATGGTCTCTCCTCATTTAGTCCATAAACAGAAGCAATGCAATCACAATCTGATAAACATGCATCACCGCATTTTGATAAAGAAGAAACATCACTCTCACTAAAATTAGCTATTATTGATGATTCAGAAAAATAATAATTAGTTTGCTGCACCATTGAAATCCTAAACTTTGATGTCATGTTTTCATTTTGGCCATTAGTACATTTTCCAACAAGAGAAGAATTCTCATAACATTGTCCATCTCTACCAACTTTAGAAGTTCCTGGCAAACAAGTGCAAGATGCATTTGTCTTAGTTCTATCCAATTTACAAACTCCATTACCACAAATTCCTCCAATATCACATGGATTTGAAACTGCAGCCCATTGTGTCACCCATTGTTTCGATCCATTTACATTTTCCCAACGATATAGCCGCAAGTTTCCGTTCTCTTCGAGTGTTAGTCTCCGAAGAACTGTTAACGGTGTAGACTGATGAATTGCAGAAGCCAAACCTGCATCATCATTATCATTCTTATACACATAAACTGCACCATCAGATGAATCTCCATATACAATTCCAAAGCTTCCAGCTTGATCTAAAACCGCAATAACTTCGCCAGTTACATTGGAAATCTCAGGACCTTGCCAATAAGAATAGTTAGCATATGATGATTCATTTTCATCCAATGTTTGGTAAGTTTCTGGAAGATTGTAAGTTAGTGCAAGGCTTAAAGAAGTTGGTTGTTGAAGCATTTTGAGAGCATAGTAGCCACCATGAGAGGAAGATTTTGGTGATGTTAATTCTGAAGAAACTGTTAGAGGCTGGTTTGGAAGGAGTGTGTTAGAAGGTTGAGAGAAACTCTGCCATATAGGGTGGTTGTTTATGTTGTGAAGGATGAAGTTGCCTGATTCTGACATGGTTGCTGATTCTACATTAGCATTTGAAGTGTTTGTGGCCCATATGGTGATTTTTTTGTCTGTGAGAATAAGGTTGCCTGTTGTGTCAAGCTCCAAAATTGCTTCTTGAGATATAGGAGAGTTTCTACTTGGATTGACAAAGAAAATTCAATACGTTAGAAGAGAGATGGAATATGATGAAAACTCAATAAAAATAATATTCATAAAATTTTAATTACTTTTCTTTTTGTAACTATATATGTTATTGGTGCGAAGTATATATATTCATCATCTTTGTCGATGATTAGTCTCCGCCGGATAATTTGGTTGGTCATCTTTAATAGAGTAGTGGAGTCTCTTCTCTCAACCATATTTTTTTCATCTACAAGGCTCGAATCTGAGATTTTGCTTAAGGGATCCGTGTCCAATTTTACTCGGACCATTGTAATACTACTACCAACTTCTTTTAATCTCGTGATTTAGTCAATAGAGTTCTATATTTAGTGACTGATGCAGTATAAATTAATATTAATCAGTACATTAATATATGCAAAAAGAGAGTATGATAGTGCAGAAAGTAGTGATGATGATGCTAATAGAAGCAGTACCTATTGGGTGACCAAACAAAAGTTCGATCTCCTGGTAGTCTAGCAAACCAAATCCCCAACGTGAACAAATGATGATCAGATTTTGATGGAGTAAACCCCATAGCAAATGTGCCATTATCAGAAACCCAAACTTGATCCTTACTAGCCAATAATCTAGACCCCAACCCAATCTGACTCGAAATGCAACTACAAAAACACACCAATAACAAAGTAACAACAACACAATAACACATAAATAAAGAAGCCATGACAAGCTACACTTGCATGCTAGTGTGTTGATCTTACTATTACTGAAAGAACCAAGCTAACTAAGTAGTTTGGCATGGTATTTTATATATGGGACAACATAAGTGTATAGTGTTTTGTTTAGAGAAGAAAATAATAGAAATTGAACACGTGGTTAGTGGTGGGTGAACTATAAGTTTGAAAAAATGTGGATTAATTTGTGGTCGGCAAAAGGGATATAATTTGATACTATATGGTGGCATGGTTTATTGACTTTTGTGGTCTTTCTTCAAATGGTAATTCAGGTTTGTGACTCACCAAAAGAGTAATGCTACACAATATTGACGCGTAGCTGTTGCAACTGATAATTTGCTAATGATAAGGTGAAGCTGAATGTTTGTTTTTGCATTTCACACTTCACAATTTGAAAAGACTGTCCTTGCAACATTTTGTATTCACAGCCACCGGCCTATACCAAATTAAGTGTGGTCATTATTAAGCAACTAGCTTGCTCATGTTCATTTGTTTTGTTAACTAGTGTTTTTAAGACGCTAGTTAGTTAGTATGATCCATAAATAAATTAACAGTCGAGTTTGAGTATAGTAGCTTGAATAAGTTAGTCTTTCACATTGGATCGAATTAAGGTTCAAATTTCAATTGAAAAAGAGATGATATATTTAACGATAGTATAATCCATAAATAAATTAACAATTGAGTTTCAGTATAGTAGCTTAAATAAGTTAGTCTTATACATTGGATCAAATTAAGGTTCAAATTTCAATTGAAAAAGAGATGATATATTTAACGTTAGCGACAGATTGTCAAATATAATTGACTTTAGAAAATCTGGAGATCTAGATGGGAAAAAAAAGACACATTGTAATAATTGAAGGGTAGTGATTTACACCCAAAAAATCATGTTTGAGTTTAGACATTTAACGATGACTATTGTGTAAGATTCAATTATTGACTATTGATATTTGATGACTCAGAGAACATTGACTTAAAACTTTAGTTTCAATTTTGGGAGAGTTGATTTTAGAATTATAGAGTAAATATTTACATATTAATGAACAAAGCATTATAGTCAACCGTGGTACTTATTGTAGTGATGTCACTTGACTTGGAATGCATAGGTAATTCATAAAAGGAGTGGAGCCGTGAATAGCTGGTGTGTAAGGTATGTTCTGTTGCATTTTTGGATTACATGACAGCATATTAAAAGTGATCACTGCAGAGTTGCAGCATACTGTCTTGTGCTTGAATTAATGTATTAATTCGTTTAGCCTTTTCCAGAAAACTTTTTGCAGAAAGAGATGGGTCTGCAAAACCCCAGAAAGAGTTCTGCAATAAAAGAATACCTGTAAAATTCATGCATGATTTTTTTTTTCTTCGGAAATCTAGAATTTTAATTTATTTCTTCTGGGACGCGGCAGAACAATGTCAACAAATGTAAGAATGTGTGGCATAAAGTAAATAATGGTGTGAACACATATGGTAGCATGCTAACACAGAAAATATATTGCACACGAAGTCCCACAAGAGTGGGAGAGTACAAAGATTACAGAAAAGAACATATGCTACCCTAAACTATGTCCACACCACCACATTTATTGAATATAAAAAGTAAATTCAAGTTGCCATGATATTGATAATTTGATTATATGGAAATAAACTAAGCCCTCATATTATAGTATAACTAGATACATGTTGTTACCACCTGCACCCAACCTATTTCCAGCTAGAAAGATATCTCCAAATAATGGTCCCATTCAAATGCACCAAAAGAGGACTGTGACTAAAGAGTCGTTTTACTACCAAATGCTTGTCCTCAGCAATTTCAATGTCAAAAGGATCTTCCACAGTAATAATTAGTATGACAGAGAACAAGATATGACAGCAAGAAAACATTCATATTAGCAAAATATTCATAACTTGAGATCCCATTAGTATGATCTAACCCAGAATTCAAACCATTGTTATGCTTCCATAATTTCCTACAATGTCAAGGAGTAACAACAATATTGTTAGGAACAAAATAGTAATTATAAAAGATTTCAAATAAAACAATGATAGTAATATCTCTTAATCAACCAAATTAGAAGCTTAAGCATTAGAGTTTGAGAATTGACCATTGATAATATCGCACCTAAAAAGCATGATGTAGGACATAATCAATTTAGCATGGTTAAAATGAAAATTAAAAACTATTGAGAGATAAAAAACTTGAGCATTTTGAGATACCTACCTTGATTAAAACTTGGATATTTACGTTTGTTATGAACCTTTTTGTTACAATAACTACAAGCAAATGAACCTGTTTTAAGCTATTCCAAATTGCCTTTCACGCACGAAGACCTTGGGAGGCTGAAGGAACAGCTTAAGATGTCAAATTAACAGACTCCTCATTTGATTCTTCAAGCTCTAATAGATCAAGTTTTGCAATTGCATTTTGCAAACATTGAATTGCAATATCATGATGTTTTTTTGACCATGAAGCTCTTTCAGAAAATTCAAGAGAACGAACCATAACACTATTAAACAACGAAGTGCTAGAAGCTTTGTTTCCTCCTTCAAATTCTTCAATTGTCAATCCTTCAAAATTTTCTTTCTTAGCATTTCGGGTCCATCGTTGTAGAACATACTGTGAAGGGAGATAATGTACCTTTTTCTTTAGGAACACAGTTAAGATATGCCTACAAAGAATACCAAAAGATTCAAACTTTTGACAAGTACAAGTTGCTTCTTTTGAAGTTACATGAAAAGCCACATGATAGTTAGGCTTCTCTTTGTAAATTTCATGAACTTTGTATGTTGCCACTTCATCAGAAAATTCAACTTTTTCTGTGGTGAACATTTGAGAGCCAACCAACTCATCTTGAAATATCTCAAACAATTTTCCTGTATAAATTTTTGAAGCTTCTTCTTCCATGGGGTATAAAGTTCGCAAAAGTGGTTTTGAATTCATCGTCTTGACAGTTTTTTCCCTTTCCTCATTGTAACGTGCATCAAGAGCTTTCTCATATTGTGTCAGAAACTTGCTCAATGGAGTACTTGAATTCAAGAAATCCTTAAAAAACATATTCATACTTTCACTCCTATGAGTGGTAGACATTCCAGCACAAAAATTATGATGTACATATGCAGGAATCCATTTTGATCGAACTGAGTATATCTTCACTAGCCACTGATTATCTTGCAACCCATATTTATCAATCATTGCCTCCCATTCAGACTCAAATTCTTCAATTGTGATAGACTGGTGAATGCACTTGTAAAAATGATTTTTAAATTCACTGTGTCCATGGCAGATATGATTCATGTGCTCTGGAACTTTTTCCTCAATATGCCACATGCAATAATGGTGATTAACCTTTGGAAACACCCTTGCAACTGCATTGGTGATAGCAGTGTGTTGGTCTGTGATAACAGTTTTAGGGCAAACCCCATTCATTGCTTCTAACCAAGTACTTAGCAACCAATCAAAACTCTCTACAGCTTCATCCCACAAGAGAGCACAACCAAAAAGAATTGATTGTTGATGATGATTCACTCCAGTAATTGGAACAAAAGGAGTTTTGTATTTATTTTTCAAGTACGTTGGATCAAAAGTAACCACATCACCAAAATATTTGTAAGCAACTCTAGACCTTGAATCAACCCAAAAGCAATTAGTTAATTTTCCTTCGGCATCCATTTGAAACGCATAGAAAAACCCAGTATTCTTCAACTGACAATTCTTAAAGTATGATAACATCAATTGAGCATCTCTGTTTTCAAATTGTTTTTGTCTCTGTACACTTAAGTAATTGATAACATCTTGTTGACTAGATCCAAAATTATCAATACCGCCACTTTCAGTGCATAAGATAGATGTTGTTTTGCCTAAACCAGATTCATCAAGCACATCAGTAAGTGTCTTTTGCACTTTAGTTTTCTTTCTATGTACGCGAAGAGACTGTGCACTTCTAGGAGAAAACAGCTGGTGATTATGGTCACTTACAAATCTAGAAACAATCCATATATCATTATTTTTCTTTAAATATAACCGTGCCTTGCATCCCACCCTGGTTTCATCATGTGTAATGAGACTACTATTTCCTTGTTTCACATACTTTTTGGCTCGAAACCCCTCCTTTGAACAAAGAATTTCTTGACCAATTATCATACCGTTTGTTCTTGACTTAGTAACACGGCCCATGCGGAAACTAAAACCTTTGTTCTGAGCGTACCTTGTGTAGTAACTCTTTGCCTCTTCAAATGATTTAAACTCCATTCCTTCAATGGGCTCTAAGGGGGGCTCTGATGGTGGTTCACTATTGAGAGGCTTCACATCAAGAGCACTGACATGAGTATCATTTGAGACAACCATGGTAAAATCTCCATCCATATCTGTCATCTCATGACCTGCCATAATAACACAAACAGTATTGTGACTTTTAAACATGCTATTAGAAAAGAGGTTGCACTGATACAGCCAGAAAAAAGGAGATTCCACTAGCAAAGCCAAAGACATTAACTCACTATGCTATCAAAAAGCACTACTTATTCAGATTTATTTTCTTTGTTCAGTTTATTTGTTGAAACCTATACAATATATGTTCTGAAGTTCATAATGTTTCAACCATAAAGAAAAGTTCATCATGTTGACTAGGTAACTAATAACGATAGAATTGTTTCAGGTCTAATTTGAAAGATAGCGAAAAAGATAATTAAAAAATAAAATTGAATTTCAGAAGAAAATAAAACACACACCAAATTTACAGAGATAACAAAAGAATGATTAACAATATAAAACTTTGAGAAGTATATACCTAGAGAACAAATGAAAATTAGAAGCAATTTCAATCAAAATACCCAATAAATCATAACCATTATGTTTAGGGGAAAACAAAAATACATCTCCTTGGCTTAGAAGCGGTCGACGACCTTGACCAGATTATCTCCAAAGAAAAACACAAACCATATGTATGAGATAAGAAAACATTGATTAAACATATCAAACTCTCAGACTGCTAAGTGGCAAAGTTTAAGAAGAATATACCCTAATAACAGAAAACTTGAGACAAAAATAAGTGTTCTTTTAAACTATCAGCAGAATACCAAGTGAAAACGAATATATTTTTTTAAGACAAACCCAATACCCCACAAAACATGAGCCACATTATTCTGCAAGTGGATCCTCAACAACGAGAATCCCTACTGCAACATCTCCATAATTACCAGTATACCGTTGCTACAGCCATTTATGTTGCTGTTGCCATAGCAACAAGCATCAAAAGAATGCACAATATGATAATTGATAATCAATTACACCTCATGATCATGCCCACAACAACTGTCACTATTCGTGCAAAAAAAAAGTCTTATTAATGAACAGAAGATCGTTGGTTGTGTGTGTACTATCCTAGACAAGACAGAAATTAAGGAAATAAGAATTTCATCTATTACCGAGTTTTGAATCCCACAAAATTAAATCCCAATAATTCATCGAAAATACATGAGTTGTTTATGCAGTTCTCTTGTGTACAATGCCTGCATTACTGGTGTGTCATTACATATTTTACGAAATCCATTTGTGCCTATGTTGCTCTGTTCTGCTTCAAAGAAACTTCATGTTCTAATAATCAAATAGTGAACGCATTTCCATGGGTATTATTATTTGAATAAATTAGGGTTTACAATGTTACAAGATTACAACATCACTCCGATAAGAACCATATTCAACAACACTTATATCATTTCGTTAAAAAATGTCTACTGCAAAACCTTTTAGGGGAAACAACAAGAAACTTGAAGAAAAAAAACGGGTAGAATGAAGAAAAGAGGAGAAATTTGAAACTTACAAGGTTTTGAGTGCATCGAATCGTCTTTCATTTTCTCATCGGTTCGGTGGATTGCAATTTCATAGAAGAACCCTAGAAAACGAAACAACCATCAGTTTGAACTTGACACAGTCAGTGATGGTAATCTGCAATTTCACAAAATCTACGTTCACTGTCTTTATAACTCGGTTATTATATTTTCGTGTTTCACCTAAACTTTACCAAAATTCGTGGTGAAAATTAATAAAAAAGACTAATTTATCTCTTATGATAAACATCAATTACTACTAATTTAGATTTTTTTTTTTGAGAGGGAGATATTAGTTTTTTTGTCAATAATTGAGTGTGGTGGTGCGTACACGCTGCAAATAACTAAGGATGAAAGCGTTGTTGGTTTCCGTCTCATCCAAGAAATTTGTCGATTGCTTGCTTTGGAGTGAGAAGTGAAGATTTGTCTTTCTTATCGTGAGGCGAATTCATGTGCAGACACTCTTGCAAATATGGGTTGTGAGCAAGGGCGGACCCACCGTATGGCTGAGTGGGGCTATAGCCACACCGAAATATTACCCAATTTATATATATATATATATATATATATATATATATATATGACTAAAAGAAGTAATTATATACTATATTTGCCGCTAGAATATCACAGTTTGATGCATGGCCTAGCGGTAGATGTGCTTTTAGTTGCGTCTAGGTTTCAACTCCCTCTGGAAAAAAATAATTGTTCTGAATTAAATTAAGTTTTTAGTCTTGATTTTAATTCACTTAAAGTGGTATGACAAAAAGAATATTTGAAAACTTACATGCATAAGTAGAGTAGTCAGAGTTCAAATCTCAATTATGACATCAGATCTAAAAAATTTGTTATTTTTATGAGTTGAACTCGAATTATGAATAAAAAAAATGAATTTTTTTACATAATAGATAATAAATAATTTTAATTGGATCATTTTACACCTATGTATGAAAATTAGTTAATTAATCTATTTTTTAAAGAGAAAGTTAATTTTATTCGTTTTTAATTAATTGACTAAAAAGATTTTTGGCTTTGCCTTCTCTTGTAAAAACAAAAGGGTAAACGAATGAGTAAATTATTCCCTACATCATCAAAGATAATGATATTAAAACACTATATCCTCATGTTTTACAATATACACAATGCTCCATTCTTTTGTTTGTTACAATGCTCCATTGAAATATGCAAAGTTATATGTCTTCTGAATTTATATTATTCTATTAACTTTGGGAGAAGAGAGATATTATTCTATTAACTTTTGTTTAACCTTGTTAAACAATTTTTTTATATCAAATTGACATTTTTTGTCTAATCTCTGTTCACTATTATATCCAGGGGCGGATCTTCTTGGGAGCCCATGGTAGCCACGGCTTCTCCCAGATTTAGTATTAGTACTATATTATGCATATGTTATCAAGTATTTCACAAGTGTCGTAGTGGAAACTGAAGTTGCTGCTCATCAAGAAGGCATGAGTTTGATACCCAGTGTATGTTTTTTCTGAATATTTGTAAGGGTTAATTATGTTTAAGGTTCCTACAAATCCCTATTTAAATTTTTCATCCCCAATGTTTTTTTTTTCCATTTGTAAGTTTGGTCCGTCAAACTGTGCTGCCTGGACAAACAAAATGCTGACCCACACATGCCACATGGACATTTCAAGTGACATGGCTGCCATGTGGTAAATGGCATCATAAGTTTTTAGTTTTGATCTTTGAAGTTTAATCTTTACTTAATTTTAATAGTGTTTTTAGTCCATATAAAAAAATTACGCACTCAGTTTTAGTCCCTACTAAATATAAATTTGTTTAATTAATTATGCTTAAACTTTTAAGATTTTCAACAAATTTTTGCACAAGTGTTAAGAACATTACCAAAAGTTCATCTGCAAAAAATTATCTCAAAATTTTATTTCTTCGTGCAGATTTTTGTTACTTTTATTTTGAACTTTTGTCTTTTAAAAAATTCATATTTTTTTATTTCATGTTAAAAAATTCTAAAGTTTAGTAAATGAACATTTTGTAATGTTCTAAACTTGAATAAAAAAAATCGTTGAAAAATTTAAGAGTTTAAGGATAGTTACAAATTTTTCTAATTTTTGTCAAAGCCTATCACTCTCCTTCATTCCTTTTTATTCTTCCAGATCCATAAAACATTTCACCCTACAGATATTTCCGGCCATTCCTTGAATTTGTTGGAAAAAAAAAACAGATTTATGTTACTGTTTCTCTTAGTTACTACTTCGCTCTCTTCAATCTTCTTCGCTCCCACTCTTTCTTTCCGGATCCAAACCTTGAAAATCGACTGATTCCGCTTCTCTCTCGAAAAGGTTGTTGCTGGATTTTTCAATGGTGAAGATTGTTGAGTTTTTGTATGTTGAAGTTGATATGTGATTAAGTTGTTGAAATTGATGTCTTAGATGAATTTGCAGGCGAAAGTTAGAATAGCGTTGTTGGCGTGAACGAGGTGGTGAAAAGAGTAGGAGGAGAGAGTTTGGATTTTTCACCACCTCGTTCGCGCCGGCGACGCTCTTCTAAAAACTCTTAATTTTTTCAACGATTTTTTTATACAAGTTTAGAACATTACAAAAGGTTCGTTTACTAAAATTTATAATTTTTTAACATGAAATTAATTAAATATGAATTTTTTAAAAGACAAAATTTCAAAATGAAAGTAACAAAAATATGGACGCGGAAATAAAATTTTGAGATGATTTTTTGCAGATGAACTTTTCGTAATGTTCTTAACACTTGTGCAAAAATTTGTTCAAAATCTTAAAATTTTAAACATAATTAAACAAATTTAGATTTAGTAGGGACTAAAACTGAGTGCATAATTTTTTTAATGGACTAAAAACACTATTAAAACTAAGTAAAGAATAAACTTAAAAGATCCCAATTTTATAGGGATAAAAAACATATGGTGCATTTACCACATGGCAGCTATGTCACTTGAAATGTCCATGCGGCATGTATGGGTCAACATTCTGTTAGCCTAGTCAGCACAGTTTGACGGCAAGGACCAAACTTACAAACGGATAAAAACGTTGGGGATGAAAAGTTTAATAAAATTTAAATAGAGATCAATGGTGGAAGCTCGTTTATTTGTAGAGACCTTAAACATAATTTACCCTATTTGTAATGCATTTTAATTTCTATTCACAAAAACAACTTATATATGTATTTTAAAAATATTTGTCTCCCCCCACATTATTAGTCAAGATCCGCCACTGCATATCTTCCATCTTTCTCATTCAATTATGGAGAGTTCATCTTGTCAGTTATGTCGCGTTTGATGTTAATATATTCCTCTTAATTTTTTAAAAAATAATACACTCTGTTATTATTGTTTTGTCTGTATTATAACTTCTAAATGATAGGTGGACTATAGAGAGACCTACTTCGAAGCTTCAAAAATAAGAGCAAGGGATTACAAGTCCATTGATGGCCAAAAAATCGATAGATGAATTAAAGAAAAAAAAAGTTATTTTGGTATAATAAATAATTGTTTAACATGGTTAAAAACAAGTTAACAAAAATATATATAAATTGGAATCAAAATATACAATTCAGTATATTTGAATGGAGGATTATGCATGTTTTAAAACATGAGATGAGGAGATGAGAGGTTGGAGTATCTTCGAAAGAAGGAGATAGAGTGAATAATTTACTTTTTATTTTTTAGAGAAGAGAATAATTTACTATTAGAGAAACCATTAAAAAAAATTTAGAGGTCAATGAGTTGGATTCAAATTTGGTGTATGATAGAACACTGACGTCATTTGATCCATGTAGCCGACCCCGCTTAGTGTGATAAGGCTTGATTGTTGTTGTTGTTGATTTACTCTTAATTAATTAATAAAAAAAAAGAGAAATGATACTTGTACAACCATTTTTTAACAACTTTTGTGACAACTTTCTTTCTTATACTCACATTATATTTTCATTTTCTCTTTCTATTACTTCGGTTTTCGTGCCAATACATATTTTTCTTTGTAAAAATATGGTTGTCCATTTGATTATCAAATAAATTGATGTTCAAATAACACTACTTTAAAAAAACTGTGCATGTCAATTAATTAATTAATGAAATTAATTTACATGCATCAGCTTTAAAACTTTTAACATGAATCAATAGATTGAGTCCAAGAAATTAATGAATTTTGAGAGATCGAGTTCGATTATTGTTACACAAGTTTTTGCTCAAACTTTTTTATTAGCTGGACTTTAAATTATTTTTTTTAAGAAATCAAAATGGAATATATTAACACCAAAAACCATCCCTCAACTTTAAATTATTAAAGCTCATTCCAATAAGAATCATATGATTAACAAATAAAAAACTTTTACCACGTGCATCCAATTACATTGCACAGAAATATTACTTATATATATTTTAGGGGTATCACTTTAATATATTAATTTATTATAAAAAAAACTTTTATATATTAATTCATAAGATATCACGTGAAAGGATTGATGTGGACGCTCATTCTAACACTATTTTTTTATTAGATTAAATTTAGATGAATATCAGATGACCTAATTTAATTGATGTATGTGTAAGAAAAATTACACTGCCTTAGTATATACCCCTAGAAAGAAAGAATGATAGCGACAATGAATGAATAATTGAATCCGTTGATGAGGAAGGGGTAAGAGAATATTGGGTGTGTGGATTTTGGTTCCGTTCTGATGCGTACTACTGGAAGGGTGATTCATCAATCAATCTCCGTCCGTGAAGGTTTTGTTTTTTGTGTTGCTGTAGCCAATAGCTATAACCATGTCCACCACCACTATTTCTTCTTCACCCCCCTTTTCTCTCCCAATCCGTCACAATTCTTCTTCTTCTAGGGTTTCACTTTTCAATCCAACTACCTCTTCTCGCTTTCCACTCCAATCATTCACCTTATCTACTAACGTACGTAACCACTCTCTCCCTTTCTCTTTTTCTTACACATATTTGCCACCCCATTTCTTCAACTTTGCTTTTTTCACTATATTTACCTACAAAAATATTGTTTGTTTTTTTTTTATTATTTATTATTTGGTTTTGGAATTTTTAATTGAATGGTGGGATTGATATCTGAGATCAGTAGTTAGTTGGTGTATGAAGTTGAATTCCTATGTTTATTTTTAGCTTCAATTATAATTACTTTTTTATTTGAATCATTTTTTCATTCCAGAAATGGAGAGTTTTGTGTTTTAAACATCAAAACACTCCATCAGAGAGTAATGACTCTGAGTTTAAAGAAGATAAATTATCACAAGATTCAGTCAAGTTTAAAGGTGATGAGCCAAAAGACTTGAAGAAAAAAGATTGGCTTACTGCTCTTCACACGGTATTATTTTCGTTATGTATACTCATGTTTCATGGATATTATAATAGCTGGTATGATAAACTAGGAAGTTATTCGTTTGCTATGTCTCTTAGTATACGACTTTTGCTTTAAAAGAGAGCCTTGTCATAGTGGTTAGAGTTACTATGACATGACTTAGTAGGACTTGGTTGGAGGAATTGGGTGCTTATTCAATATCGACGTTAAAAATTTATAAAATGAGTGATGTGTAAATGTAGGACCCACTTAGGCACCCAAATAAGGGAGCTCCATTGTGGATGCTGTTAGAGATCTTGAGTTTGAGTTGTGGAATCGGCATCTTGCAAATTTAAAGACCGTCTATAATAGATTCCCTGTGAGTCTGTTCCTTTTCTAGACTCTTCCATTGCAGGAGTTCTAAATCAGTAGGTTGCTCTCTAATTTCTATCATGTGCTTGATGAAGCCAAACATTGCCCTGTTATGCCAAAATCTGTATAACTGAGTCAGGAGACGTAACTATGAAGTAGTTATGAGCTCCTTAATACAATCTTAAGGATTTATTTATTTAATCTATTCATAACTTTTCATCAAATATGTGTCCGATGAAAATATTTGGAAGATTCCATAAGCTATTTGACATTTTGAATATTTTCTTTGACATACTGTGGTTACTATTCAGTTATCTTAGTCCATTCTGATGGAAAAAATGCTCAGCTTTTTATTGCAATATGTGTAGCAAGGATGTAGTCGTGGAAAGAAATTTGTTTCAATTAGCTCAAAATTTTCATATTCTTAAGCCTTACCCATCTGCCGTGTCTACCGGATCACCATTTTATACATCTTGTAATGTTCCAGACAAATTAGGCATGCCATTCTGATTTTATTCCAGGGAAGCATCTGAAGAACCTGTAGTTGCGTTTGGGTTCATTCCCCTTTCCATATTAGCAATGGATTGGTTCCTTTCCTAGTTTTAAAGCCATGGTTAAAGTTAAACTAAGATTTTGTTAGGATATAGGGACAGTTAAGTAGTTAAACTCAGAGGGGATGTGTTTTTATACATAGTAGAAATAAGAGTATAGAAAGGCATTTAGATTTGAAGACATTGAGTAAATTGAGCAGGGGTTCTGCTATAGAAGGGCATATTATTGCAAATCAAGGCAATCAAATTTGCCAGTCCAGAGGCTGGAGTTCACAAACTGATTGCAACAATGAAATTTCAGCATACCTTTACCACTTTCAGACACGGAAAATTTGTGTCCTGTATTTTCAATTTTCAGATTGAAACCTTCAGGATAATAGGGGCAGTGAAGGAGTTAAAGGGAATACTTTGTATAAATAGGAGAAATTTGAGTAGAGAGGCATTTAGATCTGCAATCGTTGCGTGATTAGAGCCGCCAGTGGCTCTATTGTAGAAGAGGGGTCTTCTCTCCTATTCTCCCTCTTTCTATGAATAGGTATGGTCAGACTCACAGTCATGAATGAAATTCATTTTCATTATTCTAGTTTCAACAAGCAGTCTATGATGTTAGAGGGGAAAAAACAAGACTTTACACAGTCCTGTGAGAATGAACAAAGAAGAAAAAGAGAATTTAGAGCAGACAGAGAAAAACTGAAAAAGTATGTATATATGAAAGAGAATTCATGTTTCTAGAAGAGTTAAATAAAAATGGTTTTCATTTTGCTAAATAGCTTTAGACTCTAGAATTAGATAAGCTCTAGAATTTATCTGGTTGTAGTATTGCAAATTTGCAATCATTATGTTAAAACTAAATCTCAAGGACCTAAATATTGGTGCGTCTACACACTCATACTCACACACATACACATTTCTTGCTAATATGTATTATCCAACTATCAAACAATGGAAACATATTTAGAGTGTGTCGAGATTAATAAAAGTATTGTTTTTAACATTCCAGATTATAAATACCATTCTTAGTGTTGAACCCTGGAAAGTTCCTTGGACAGCAAAGACCATTGTTCAGGTAAAGTGTATCCTTTCTTATCACTTTGTGTATCATTGTTAATGTTATCTATGCTTCAAGTATGTTCGGTACTTCCGATTGTGGATTCCTTCCTGCCCCTTCACCGTATAAATGTCCATTCCTGTGTTTCATATAAATGTCCATTCTTGCTTCTTCCTGTTTCTGTTGGGATAAATGCGGATTCCTTGACTACCGAGATGATTATACAGCTTTTCCCTATTTTCTTTCTGGTAAATCGATAAGAATTAACAGTTAACGGGTCTTCTTAGAGACAAATAATGATTTGTGGTTAAAAATCACTGTTATTTTACCAGTTTCAATAATAAAAGTTGCTGAAAATCAATCAATTAATCTTTCACAAATTAATGTTGAAGAATTCTTTTGACAAAATGTTAAGAAAAATATCTAAATAAACATAAAATAATGAAAAACAACTTGCTTTTGTTTTTAAATTCAAGTGGTAAAAATGTAAAAATAGTTCATCTTTTTTAATTTTTATAGTAGTTGATTTGACAAGGGTTGTTGATGTCATAATTACAATTATGTTCCTATTCCATGCACAAACATTATTTTTTTTAATGAAATCACGATGTTAGGAAGCAAACTAAGTCGGGTTCTGCAGGTTATGCTCCTCTGGATTTGCTCTTTTTGGTTGGTAGGTTCTTGGATAGTTCCGTTTTTAGCTTACACAGCAGGGATTAGAAAAGAAACACTTTCATACAGAGGCCAAGCATTGTACAGCCTCTTGACAGATGTTGCTGAAGGTATGGTTGGGATAGCAATACTTCATCGCTGTCTTGCACAGTTTAAACCACTCTCGTCTGACTGGTTCAAATTTGAACTCAAAGGGAAGTGGCAGTTTGATGTCGGTTTGGGCTGCCTCATGTTCCCCCTCATCAATCATCTGTCACAAATGAACCTAAATTTGTGGCCTGTTCTTCAATATGCTCCAGTTACGATCTCGAGTGTAGAGCAATCCATTGTAGCACGAGATCCTGTGGCAATGGCCCTCTATGCTGTGGTAGTTTCAGTTTGTGCCCCGATATGGGAGGAGATTGTGTTTCGTGGTTTCCTTCTCCCGTCTTTAACCAGGTACATGCCTGTGTGGAGTGCGGTATTAGTTAGCTCAGTAGCATTTGCCTTTGCACATTTTAACATTCAGAGGATGCTGCCACTTGTATTTCTTGGCATGGTGATGGGTGCTGTATTTGTACGGTCTAGGAACCTCTTACCATCAATGTTGTTGCATAGTTTGTGGAATGCTTTTGTATTTCTGGACCTCATGAAATGATATATATATATATATTTTGCTCTTCTTTACTTCTGAAATTTTATTTTCGAAGACAACTGAGTTTAAAGAGACAAGGGGACTTGACAACAGTTGTCGTAATATTTCTTTTTAAGAAGCAAATAAAGTTCACCCCAGAGCACCATAGATACTGAGGTAGGTAGTATGTATGTAGGTCTCCCAGACAGCGGCGCGGAGCGGCCGACCCCAAAAGTGGGATAGTGGGATAGTGAGTTGTGGGATCTTTGAGATTGATCCTTTTTTTGGACAAATTGCATGATAAATATAAAATATAAACAACCATATATTTAATATAAAATTAAACAAATAACTCAAAGCTCATGAAACATTCATAAATCAAAACACAAGTCTAATCAAAACACCCAAACATTCACAAGTCTTAATCAAAATATTACATCCAATTCCAAATACCAATAAAAGTCAAGGATTGGCCGGGATCCTCTCCGTCGTGATTTTCCTCTGGGCTGCTCCGCTCCTCTGTGATTGCGCTGGGATTGGCCGGGATTGACTACCTAGGTATGTACAAACAATTTGAATAGAGTCTGATATATTAAAGACAACCACTAGGCACCCCACAACTAAGAACCAATGTCGAATAACACCTGGACCAAATTGCCTTGGCCTATAAAATTAAGAAAGGGAATACATTAGTGAGGGTGATGCGTTCTTTGTCAGTGACATGTTCAAAAGCAAGTTCTATAAAATTAAGCTAGAGACAGTGCCTGCACAAAGGGAATCTGAACATGAGAAATTACAAACTCAAAAGAATGTAGAAGAGGATAGAAGGCCTCAAACTGATGCAGCAATTGTGAGTATTATGAAATTCAAGAAGCAGCTCATAACAATATTATAGCAGAGTTGATAAAGGAGTTAAAGTCATTATTCCTTCCTAATCCAACAGAGCTAAAGAAAAGAATTGAATCTCTTATTGAAAGAGATTACTTGGAGAGGGACAATATTGACAATAATTTGTATAAGGTATCTTGCATGAAGAAATTAAACGTGGTGACTCTTCTTTAGTAGGTATTAAAGTGAGAGGTTTGAAGAAGTCAAATTTAAACTTAGTGTTACACATTTGTTTCTATAACTAGTTTTATAAATCAAATGATTTGTGCCTTCTGTAATTTTTTATAGCATTGCAGTTTTATTTGGGAGTTCTAATATTATTATTTGAATGTAATTGTTAGAAATTCTAGTAGTCTTCATTATGGCTACCTTGCATTGACTTCATTGCATCCTTTGCTACCTTCATTTGATGTAAAGAGGTGTGCTGACTGTTGAGATCCAGATCCTACGTAGATGAAAATTATGACCTAGTCATAATAAGTTATAAAATTATCCCTCGAACTAGTTTTTAAGGTTGAGTTTGGCTTAACTCAAATGATGTTGGAGCTTATTCATAGATATGTTGGACCACCCACACTTGTCACCTGTCATTCGTCAATGCATCAATCAGTTCGTTCATTGTGATGGACGCAGGCGAATGTGTTGTGATCCTACATAAATTGGAGATAAGGCTTGTGCTATTCTTACTCCTTAAGATGCCTTTTGAGGTAGACCTAGACTTGGCTCAAAATGGTATCATAGTTTATCTTTTGTTACTGACTTATTGGATCATTTGCATTGTCTATACTCTGTGCTCACCCGTATTTGTTATTTGTCTGTGCTCACCCGTATTTGTTATTTGTCTATGCTCCATATGCCTAATTCTAGGTGTGAAGAAGTGTTAGATACTGGATTTAGATCATCTCCTTTTCTCCCTCATGTTAGGAGAGAGATAGACACACAAATAATTTTGATGAACCTCATAGGAGAAAATGAGAGAAACAAGATCCTTTGACAGTTTCACCCAAAGTGAAAGCTTGAAAATGTAAACTTTCAACTCCTATTGTTACATAATTTCAGGACAAAATATTTAAGAAGTGGCATTCTCTGACAACTGATTTATGAAGGATTACTAAACAAGAAAATAGATTACATTATTTGGCAGTACAGAATCGAATAATTGTTGATAGCCTCAAATGTTAACATCCTTTCAACCAGGACCCACAGTGGATAGTTATAGAATGAATGCATGTGGTTTTGCTATATGCATATAGTCACATTTTACCAGCTTATGAGCTGGTTTGCCACAATTCTCCATTGTAAAATTAATCTGCTAACTGTATTCTGTCAATTTGTATGAAAACAAAAATACTTCAGTCTACATTTAGGGTCCTTGGTGCTTGTAAGAACGGTGTAACATTCCTTTCAGAATTAGACTGCATTAATGAGAATTGTATTTACTAGCAACCACATACTTGTCTTAAATGGGGACATAAAAGAGGGGACCGATTGGTTTCAAGTCATTTGCTATGCTGGCTTACTAACTTTTGTCTCATGAAACTTTGTTTCTGTTCACTTTATCCGACAACAGTAGGGTCCCTTGTCTGCTGTTTTACAATTTCAGAAAGTTGCTTAACAAAATCATTTCGTTCATTTTGGGATGACAATGACTTAGCCTTCATATACATTTCTTTAGGGAAAGTAGAAATATGTTCGGTCTTTAGCCTTCATATACATTTCTTTATGATACAAAAGCTTATTAAGACCAAACATGATCATATTATAAGACCGAACATATTGTTAGACCATATTAGCTGTTTTAATAAGATATCTAAGAAAACTTATTAAGATAAATTGAACAAATTATGAACAAATCATAGGCCCCTTTTATTTACTCTTTCAAACAAGTTATTCCAAAGACCCTTAACAAAGATTACATGCAGTACTTCTCAGTTGTTAGTGGAGGAAAAAGCTTGAAATTCCTTAACGTAAGAAACCTCATGATAGCTTTCTTTATTTTTACAAGAATCTAATATCCTGATGACAGTTATTCTTTTAGATTCCAAAAGTATGTTTAACTTGTTACGGATAACAATAATGCCACGTATGTCAATTGGTGGTGAAGTTATGATTTAGCTTATCAATAATGCCTTGACTTTTATAGAAAGAAAAAGAACATGTCCATCGCTTTTCAGTACATTTGTTTTTGTGATTAAGATTTTTTATTGCCACGTAACGCTATTCAAATCCGTTTCTTTACATCTCTAATTTCCCAACAAATTTTAAAATCACTTCATTTTAAATCTATTTTTGAGTAAATTTCTCTCTTTTTTTTTAGAAATATCATGTCACCCTCTGTTTTTCTTCTTAGGGTGTCAATAGGTTTTGGATGTCCACTATTTTTTTTCCTTCTTTCATTCATATTTTTGCATTTTATTTGAGATTAAATCTTAAATTTTATTTTGCATTTTAAATTTATAATAATTGAGGTATGTTAGCCATACTCACTTTTGGACACTCTCTCGAGCACCCACTCTTTTATTGGATGGAGTACATGTATATCCTGCCACTTTGTATGAGTTCTATTTTTAAAGTGTAGACTCACAAAGATTTAAACCAATAAAAGAGTGAGTATTAGAGAGAGTGTTCAAAAATAAGTGTCGCTAGCATTCTTCATAATAATTAATCATTCAAGTAATTTCATTGAGTAAATTTTATTAAAAAAAATAGGTACTCATTCTAAAAAAAAAGGTACTCATTAACTTCTCTATGAATGTTAACTGATTGCTCTGCTTTTACTCTTCCTTAAACAATAGTGGTGTGTATCTCATACATATATATTAGAGATTTTTTTTTTATCAAGTACTTTATTGGTTAGAAATTCATCTTTATAAGGTGAATAAGTGGGGTGTTCGAGGTTCGAACTTCGACGCTTGCATAATAGTGGTGTGTATCTCATACACATATATTAGAGAAATAATTTTTTTATTTTTATCAAGTACCCTACTGGCTAGAAATTCATCTTTATAAGGTGAATAAGTGGGGTGTTCAGAGTTCGAATTCCGACCCTTGCATATATTATGCATTGTCCCTATCAACTGAGTTAAGTTCACGGGTACAGAGAAATATAAATTTAACATCTAAAATTGATAATATATTTGAAACCGTATAAAATACACCACTTGTACCGAAAATAAAATATATCTCTTGTAACCATTGATTTGATTCAGAAAAAGAAAGAAAAAACTAATAAAAAAACTAAATTGTATCTACAAAGTGTGTGTACACACACGGTGTTAGACAACAAAATAGTTGTTCAAATTTAAATAACATTTCTCTATAAATAATACGCAGATTGTAGAGCGCGCAACACATTTGATTGGGGAGTGAAGACTGCTACAAAATGTTAGCTTAGGTAGTGCAGCCGTTTCTACTACCGAACATTAGGGGTTGAGTTGTTCAACTTCGCACCAATGGCTAAACGAAGTCCTAGAAGGTATAAGTGTAATATAGACGCATCGTTTTCCTCGTTGCTTAACAAAGGAGGACGTGTCTAAGAGACAAAGAATGTAGGTTTGTTCTTGCAAAATCTATCTGGTTCTCATGTAGCTTTGTTCTTGCAAAATCTATCTGGTTCTCCCCCACTTGATTTTGTTTTAGATTCAAAGAAGATTGATGATTATTTTAGGACATGTTTAGATGACAATATTGAGTTTGGTTGTACAATTTATGCTTGTAAGCAGTTGTTTTAAAATAATTTTCAAAACTTTCATCTCGAGTTTAGCTGGAGGCAAGCTAATGAGATCACTTATAAATTAGCAAAGATAGGCCTATTTAATGTTATAGCTCACCTCTATACTATCTACAACAACAACAACCAATTATTATTCCACTAACTGGAGTCAGCTACATAAATCAAATTACGCCATAGTGTTCTATGATAAACCATATTTGAATCAAACTCATTAACCTTTAAATCTTTTTTTATAGTATCTTTTATAATTTTTTTAGGTTTTCCACTACTTCTTTTGATCCGTCTCTGTTCCAACATCTATAGATCTTCTCTTTACATGCTCAAACCACCTAAACCTATTTTCTACTCTCTTTTCTACTATATGGATGTACCATCATGTATTTTGTACCTTGCTAATGAAATGAGTTGAAATTCTCTATAAATAATGTTCTGATAAAACATTTTTGTAAATGATTGCTTAGGTTACATGCACATAATACATAAAGTACAATTATTTTATATAATTTAGGTTCAGCTTTATATATGTTGCAGGCTTGCAGCAGTTGAAATGTTATCATCAAAATGATGAAATCACCCGTTCAAAGTGGTTATATCCATCCAAATACTAATATTGCACTGAACAAAAAGACAATAAAATGATAGAGCGCATAATGCTTAAATATAAATTATAATCAACTATTCAACCACGTTACACATTGCTTTTGTGAATATTAATTTATTACATATAATTGAGGACTTGAACAAAATATACTTTTCCCAATTGGACATGTGTAATTTACAAAGATTCCATCTGATTACTTTTCAAGCATTTAATTTAGTTAAATGCAACATTGTAATTCAATAAAAGCAGTCTCTACATGGTTTTTCATGAATTCCTATTTTACCATATATATGAATAATATGGATGTACCTCTTTCTTGACTGTGATTTACTGATTTGATCATTAGACAAGTCCAGAAACAAACCAACCCCCTTTATAAAAAATTTAAAGCAACAAATGATTAAAAAGGAAAGGTGAGGTTAACTAACCATGAAACATGACGTTATGAGTATGCTGGGGGGG
>Ga0228710_1000593_pt1 | contig 47683 bp, 25 predicted proteins | sample MedpolnodulmetaG_FD_177995 | JGI IMG/M metagenome (GOLD analysis project Ga0228710, IMG submission 177995) | Root nodule microbial communities from Medicago polymorpha collected in Santa Monica, California, United States - pink nodules | ecosystem: Host-associated > Plants > Roots > Nodule... | reverse complement strand
AATAGAAATAAAATGATTTTTTCATTACTTGTGTTGGAAGCAACTAAATTAGACTATTTTCTTTGTGCATTTTTCAGTTTCTCAGTGGATGGAACTCCAATTAGGGAATTCAAGAACATGGAATCAAGTGGTGTTCCATTCCCCAAAAACCAACCAATGAGAATATATTCTAGTCTTTGGAATGCTGATGATTGGGCTACAAGAGGTGGACTCATAAAGACAGATTGGTCCAAAGCTCCATTCACTGCTTCATACAGAAACTTCAATGCCAACAATGCTTGTACATGGAACAATGGAAAATCATCATGCAAATCATCATCAAAACCCTCTGCTTCATGGCTATCACAACAGCTTGACTCAACAGGTCTGCAGAGGCTGAGGTGGGTGCAGAAGAACTATATGATCTACAATTACTGCTCAGATAAGAAGAGATTTCCTCAAGGACTTCCAGTTGAATGCACTCACTCTTAGTCATATTCTATAAGACTCTCTGTGCCTCACGATCATTTTCCTATGTAGTCATCATATTTGTTCTTTTTTTGTCTGTACTTCTATTTTTTATTTATTAATTATTTATTTACCGTGTAAAATATCATATATATGTAGTCGTAGCTAGATCACCTAATTTGTAACTAGATATATATGAATGGTATGGATAACAATTATCCCATAATTCTCATGTCAAATTTTCACATTATTCTCATATTGCAACAATTTTGACTATTACTATTACATGCATGTAACGTTCCAAAAGAAAGAATGAAATTACGTGGGGAGACCACCCTTCCATTTCTATGTGATTTCTTTAATTTGTCTAAACATAAAATGAATGTTTCAATTCTATTTTTTTTTTATTTTTTTTAAGAAGTTACAGTAGTTCATCCAAATTAGCATCGAAAAGAATCAAACATGTGATCTCGAAGAGGAATGATCTTAAGTCAATACCATCAAATTAACTCTAAGTGGGTCCTTCGATTCAAATTAAACATGTTAGTTAGGTTAAATTCTTAGAACTAGACCTACGTAAAAATATGGAAACATATTTAGCCCTCATAAATGAAAAATAGTCTCCAATGAAGATTAAAATGTCAGTAAAAAATTTCTAAAAAAAGATTTAATTGACCTTTGAGATTTTTGAGATTGTTAATTTAAATTTGCACTTTTTATTTGTTAGCAGCGAAATAAGTCTTCGTATTTTCTCTCAACATCAATTTGAATCATTACTCTGATTTTTTTCTTCAAAAATATGACAACTATTTTCTTACTTCCACGGAAGAAAAGAATTTTTATTATATTTGTTATATTATTTTTGTCATTGAATTGTTGAGTTTGCTACATTTGAAAGACACAAATATTTATTTATACTTATAATTTTAATTTATATAAAATAATCATTAGTAATTTACTCGTAAAATTTCTATAAAATATAGTTGATAATCTACATGCGTTAGCTTAATAAAAAGAGTGTGTCGTCTTTCCGCTAGTATTGATAAAAAAAAATCATATATTACATTTTGTATATTCAATAACTGATCCAAATTAAACTGCATATATTTAGATCAAAAAAAATTTAATAATTATGCAAACCGAACAACATATGATTTTTATTTCTGATCGAGTGACTTTTCTCTTCAAAATCGATCCAAAATACACCGTAAACACCCTATTTATGATCACCCCTAAATGTTGCATCCAATTAGTGTTGGTCAACAAATTGTTCATAGTTGTTTGGAGTATATTTTATTGGGAAATGTTAAAATAATCCTTGAAGCATTGTTTAAACAACTAAAAGTAGTATTTTTTGCGTAAATATATGTTCAAACCAATATATCTTCCTTAAACAATGTTTTAAAACACTTTATAGTATGATTTTTGTTAATTAAAGAAAAAGTAACATGTGACTTAAATCCAGACAGACACACTGAAGGCTTCAACCCACCACCAACTCGTAGTATTAGATTTAGGTGTGTCCACTGTCCACCCACGAGTGACATTGTTTTGTCTGTTTTGTTCAATATGCATTGGCGGTGGTGAAAAGTCTTAAAGTTTAGCTTAGCTGGAATTGTTTGATGCTTGGTTGGCCCTCTCACCCAATAGATGGAGTTGGAGTGACTTTTTACTACTACTTGATCACACACAACAACTTTGAACTCAAACTCTGCTCAAAATTAATGAAAAAGACAACAACCGCGTCAAAGATTTTATGTTTTTTTGACAATACCACCTGTCAATTGGACACATTTTTATTCATGTACATAAATAAACGCGGCAACTGTGTCCAGCTTCTTGGCTCTTTCAAATTTCTCATAATTATTATCATCACTAACGGTTCAATATCCATATTATAAATACCACCATTCACTCTTCTTCATCATTCACTTCTAATTGACAAAGATTATCACTCCCTGTCTATTACTTCCAACTTTCAAACACTTGATTATAGAGATGGCTTCTTCAAATGATTTCAACATGTTAATTCTAATTCCTCTTCTTGTTAGCTCCCTAATGGTAATGAATGCCTTTGCTGCTGGTAACTCAACACTTTGATATAACATGGGGAGATGGCCGAGCAAAGATACTAAACAATGGTCAGTTACTCACTCTATCACTTGACAAAGCATCTGGTTCAGGATTCCAATCAAAGAATGAGTATCTCTTTGGGAAGATTGACATGCAGCTCAAACTTGTCCCTGGAAACTCTGCTGGCACTGTCACTGCATATTACGTAAGGACTTCTTTAGTTTGTGTTAATAACTTATTAAAGGTTTTTTCCTGCTTTATATTGATTGCATACATTTTAATAACAAATAAAATGATTCTTTGTTTGCAGCTATCTTCAAAAGGACCAACTTGGGATGAGATAGACTGAATTTCTAGGAAATGTAAGTGGTGAACCATACATCCTTCACACTAATGTTTTCAGCCAAGGCAAAGGAAACAGGGAACAACAATTCTATCTATGGTTTGACCCAACAGCTGATTTTCATACTTATTCTATCATATGGAACCCCCAGAGATTATGTAAGTTTCTCATATACCCTGTGTTTCCTTATTCTACATCTTAAATACCCTGCATGCATATACTTATATAATTTTCTTTTAATTCTTTGTTCAGATTCTCAGTTGATGGCACTCGCATTAGAGAGTTCAAGAACTCAGAGACTATTGGTGTGCCCTTTCCAAAGAACCAACCAATGAGAATATATTCAAGTTTGTGGAATGCAGATAATTGGGCAACAAGAGGTGGACTAGTCAAAACAGATTGGACAAAGGCTCCATTCACAGCTTCCTACAGAAATTTTAATACTCAGGCTTGCATCTGGTCTTCTGGAGCATCATCCTGTGGTTCAACTAGTTCTGCATCAAAGGACTCTGCAAGAGGTTCATGGCTTTCACAGGAGTTGGATCCTACTGGTCAAGGGAGGTTGAAATGGGTGCAGAAGAATTACATGATATACAAAACTGCACAGATGCAAAACGATTTCCACAGGGTTTACCTTCAGAGTGCAACCACTCTTAAAGAGAAAACTATGCAACCCCTTTGTAATTTTTCCCCATTATCAGTACAATTCTAGCATTAGTTTGTAGCTTAGTACGATTCTTTCATTCGTTTTGATCTGTCATCACTAGGCAACATTTGTAGCCATTCATCAAATGTGTAACATCTTTTTATAATAAAAACAGGTTCTTTTCTTATTACCATTTTCCTGTCACTTTTAATTTCACAGTTTCTAGAGGTTGTGGTGACTGGTGAGCAATGGCAAGCAAGACCCATGAAACCTCGAATGGGATTATTATTTTCATACTCCAGTCTTCAATTTCAATAATTATTATCAGCATGACTAAAGTGACACATGCTCAGTGATACATTTTAATAATTCAGAGTCAACTAAGAATACATACAAACACCATTGTTCAAATATATCATTAACCAGAAACTGCTAAGGAAGCCGATGTACTGGTGCAATCCACAATGAAAATGAGATAAATAGCTAGAAAACCAAGTAACTCGCAATTAATAATATACACATTTAGTCAATTGAGATAACAAAGATGGGTTATATCTCAAATGCAAATATTATCACCACCTAAACCCAGAACAAATGAAAGGTGATAGAGGAGAGTATCAACAGGAAAGTCAAAAACAGATTACAATCGCGGTTTTTCCTAAGCTTGAACAAAACTGTACAGAAGGTTCAACAAATATGCTGTAAAATCAGGTACACCGGCATAAACCAAGAATGTTGATACCATGGACTGCACAATTTGGTTGGCACTGAAGAAGACAACTAAATTCGCAGAACATCAGAAAAATCGTAAGGCTATCTAGTAAGCCTACTATCATTTGTCCAAACAACCTATTCATCTAACTCCTCTATCTGAGCCCGCTTCTCAGCTGCTATCTTTCTGATAAAGAAGCCCCACCTCATTGCTGCCTTGATCTTCAGCCATCCCACAACAGCTTTGCCAGGACGAGAGCGATCCTCATCGAAGTTCGGCATAGGAGATGGCATGAATGATGGGAATGAATAACCATCCTCAGTATTCATGGAAGGATGACCTCCCATGCTGAAAAGGCGAAGCAAGTGCTGCATGTCTTCATTCTCTAGTATCTCATTACTTCTAATGCGGATTTCATCCTCTGAAAAGAAGTCATCAACACCCTTGTCCCTGTTGTTTGACCAATCATCAAAAGGATTTGTGGCAGGTGGTTGCATGGAAGAGCTACCAGCATGGAAACCTGAAGTTGATGATTGAGGAGGACCAAGAGCCAACCCTACTGTGCTATGATCATTTCTAGAGCTTTGGGATTGGTGAGCATTGCCTAATAAATGGTCGTTAGACAGATATAATGAGTCATCAAAATGACTCCGAGAGCTGGAATTTCCAATCAAAGCCTGGCTTGGATACCTCGTCACCATGCTATTGTTAAAACCTGAAAGGAGAATGTATATGAATACATTTGTATAGTAAGAACATCATACACAATCAGCAAAGGTGCATTAAACAATGCAAATAAACAAATGTATTCAGATATATATGCAAATTTCTCTTGGACGGCGGATTTATTTTAAAATATTTTTTGTATTTGGAAATTTATTCATCAACAAATTAAAGAAAACATCTAAATCATTTCATTATAATCTGAAAGTTGTATTGGGAAACCAAATTTGAGACACAGGTGACTGACAATGTGACATCACTCAAAAGAAAAGAAGGGAGGTGAGGAATAATAAAAACAATGATACTTTAGGATTCAAGGAAACAGAAACGCTGCAAAGACATAGAATAAAGGGAAATTAGCGTGCTAAAGTAGTTATGAGTCGCTAGAGAAGTTAGTTACTTAGTTACTTGTTTAGTTAGAGAAGTATTTGTATAAATAGGGGAATACAATGATAAAAAGGGGGATCTTTGAATAATGTAATTGTGAATAGAGTATTCTCTATTGTGAAGGGGAAACCCTTGGAGGAGTGATTCTCCCCTGTTCTATCATATTTCTTAAAGGGAATGTTAACCAGTGCCCCCGGGGCACTAGTTAAGACCTTTAAATGGTAACTTATCATGAAAATATGTGTAATCAGTGCATCGGAAATCGAAATATTTTATAAAATTTCTTTTTTTGGAATCTTTAAAGAGTGCCCCAGGGGCACTCGTTAACAAGACCCTTTCTTCAATTAAGTGTTTTTTCTATTCCATTCAATTATTTGGTTTCTAACAAACGCTTACCTCCAACTGGCATTGCTGAATTAATCGGCTGTTCAGAAGTAACAGACATGGGGAGGGATGGCATTAGCAGTTGATGATCTAAACCACCATCATAATCAATTGACTCCACATGAAGTTCATTTTCAGATTCAACAGTGTTGTTATTTTGCTCAGCATCCACAAGTGATTTGCCATCGTACTCTACAACCTGATCCCAATTGTCGTATGCCTTTTTCACCAATGAATCTACATACACCTGGACTTTCCCAAAAAAATTAAAGGTGTCACAAGCTTACCCTATTCCTAATAGAGAGCTTCAAAGGAAACTAAAAACTCTGAACATTGGTAAACCATAGTATGCACTTTCTGATTGTGATCAATATCTGTGCTCATGCAAGTGTGAGGGAAAAAAACATACAGCTAAGATTTCCATATCAATTCAATTAATTGGAGCATTCCAGCAACATAAACACATGCTCGACTTTCAATGGATAAAATGCAGGATGCATACTAACCTTCTGATTATCGCTAAGAGAATCAGCAGAAAAGAATTGCTCTCCTGTTATAAGGCCACGCAGCTCATAGACGTGGTTAAAAATAACACCAACATTTCTTGTATCTTCTGGATAATAAACATAAAGCTTCCCGCTTAGAACGCATGTCTTTGCATGGTCCAAGAGAGCTTCCCACATCTTGTTTGACATACCGCTCCCAAGGATCTACAATAAAATAAAATATAAGAAAATGGGTGGAAGGACCTACATTCAAGATAAAGATGCAAAACCTAAACTTACATTTCGCAATTTCTGTTGATCCTTAACCACAAGTCGAAGAAAGTCTTCAACGGTGAATATTCCAGCATTATTCAACTTTTTGTGAAATGACCCATCCTTACCTATTTTCTCCAATCTCCATACATCATCACCCAATGCAGGAGGATAATGCTTCTTATACACTGTAAAAAGGGCAAAATATAAAATATTAAAAGATGGTGTTGCAGTTTACAAGAAGGGAGAGCATTGAAGTTGGAGAAAAACTAAGAATATAACCCTACATTCTCCTCTATGATCTTTAACAGTAAAAGCCACTGTCTTGGCTTCACGGATGCGTATAGACTCGCCAAAACCAGATGCAACCTTCATGCCAAGCCTGAATTTACGGCTCCTTATCCAGCTTGAATTGTCTGTAAATATCAGTTCCCCTAATGTTCCAACTCCCTCCTTGAGTGTCACTTGCAGTTCCCCGTTCAACAAAGGTCTCTTTCCTTGGCGTTCTTTCACCACATGGCTTTCAAATACCTCTTGGCTCCAATCTTCATCATCTTCATTGTTAAAATCGCCTTCAAGGACAACGACGTCGAGTTTTATACATGATTCAGGTCCAGATGTTACCACATTTCCACTATTGGCATCAACCAGAACAACATGAATTGGAGCCCCCTGCTCGCCTTCCACTTTTCCTCCTGTGAATAGAGGCAGAGCCAGTCGGGACCTAAATTGAAGCCGCAAGTTTCTACCATCAGGACCTTCGATCCTTTTAGGGGAAGACCTGGAATTTTAACCTATTAGAAGAGAGTACCAGACTCGCCAATGAATTAGATTTAAATTAAATTTAACTATGATGGTGGCATTAATTGAAGTGGTCATAGTTACATTTTGTACATAGAGATATTGACTTCACATTTTAACCTGTAGTTTCTTCTATAAATAGCCAATGACTTACTGTAGACTTTGAGCTAAGCAGGTAGGCTCAAATCAGAGAATGGGGTTTTGTTTTTTATCATTTAGAAAGTTACATTCTAACAATTCCATTGGTTTTTTGCTTCCAATGTCCATCCTTTCAAAGTTATACATGTAAATTGTTTGCAAATTAATGCCTATATGCAAGAACCTAAATTAGCTGGTTAAAAATATTTCTATTTAATGTCTCAAGGAAATCAGGGAGGCAATATTAGGGAAATGAATGCAATTCAACTCTAACTAATTGAGTCAACTAACTATCTATTAGCTACTTATCAATTGCATTTGTCATGTTTTTTAGTAAACGAAAGTAGCAGGGTCTTGTGGAAGTGTGCCGAGAAAGAAAGAATGTGGTGTGTTTGATAAGAGCTCAATAGTAGAGCTTGTTTGTAGCAATATATTCTCTCTACCACATCATCCTTTGAAATTGAAATGCCTTTGTAGTTTCATTGTTGGTTGGCCTCTTTTTACAGGATACCTACCTCTCTAACTTAATATTCTCTTCTCCTTTCAACCTAGCTTTAAGGGTTGAACTACACCCTGAATCTAAATCTAATAGAGGGAGAAAAAATGCCTCAAAAACACAAAGATATAAGGGCCGATCATAGTTGACACTTAACACAGTTACGATAAAAAAACTCAATTACAACCTTGCTTAGTCTATGGACAAATACAATAAAAATGCATGGAGATAAAACATAATTTAAAGGAAGTCAAGAAAACTACAAATATTTTGAAATTGGTTTCCAACTTGTAGGTAATAAATTTCTCAGACCTTCCACTAACTCTTGCAGGACCTAACTTCGCCAAAGCACGCTCCACTTCTTCACTCACCTGTTTCAATCAGTACCATTCATTTATTTGAGCATCAAATGCAGAAACTTACAAATTTAACAAAACAAATCATGTTAGTGTTATTTCTTCTATGAATCGAATCAAATGCATTTTCCACACAAATTATCAAATGAATGATGTCACACCAAGATTGGAAATAAAAGAACTAAATGGAGCACTGAAATCAAAATGTATATGCAATATACTGTCATGCTGTGAACAATAGGTCTAATTTAATAAGCAAAATTGTTGTGATTTTGATTCATTTATTAAAACAATATGACTTTATAAAAACAAGAAGCAAGTACACACTCGAGTAAAAAAGTACGGCACTATCAAATTGCACAGAAGATCACAATATGACATGGCGTTTAAGAAGGGACATTATATGGAAAAAATGACTTTTTAGTTGGAGTAAAAAGGCAAATAATTTCATAAAAAATTGTACATCTCCAGTCCCCCACCCCCAAACCAAAATATTACTGAATCAAAAAAGAAAACAAATAGCAGAAATCAGGGTGAAGACAAGTGTCTTACAACTCTACGAAGAATAGGTTCTAAAGATGAGCAAAGCTTCTGCAAACTGTCCACCTTGAGAGCTTCAACAATTACACTGCAAACACACATGCATCAGTCACAGTAAGTAAACTAAGAAAATAAATAAGTTACAACCATTAAGAACGAAAATTCAAATTAAAAAGGAATAAAATTAGTTTAGAAAAAGAGGGATGTACACAATCAAATATCAAGATTTTCTCCTTAGAAAAAAGCAGATAAACCCAAAAAAAAACTAAAGCTAGCCATATGCAGAATTCCTTAATTGACCATGTTTTGCCATCCAAATAGTATTACAATCTTCAGATGAATTTCGAAATTTCAGAAAGAATCTTTGTAGGTGCATTATACAACGATAATCAAAATGGAATCACAACCATTAAGAAGAAAAATTCACACATGCTTCAACAAAAAAGAAAAAGAAGGGTTTCTCCAACACCAATAATAACGAGTATTATTAAAAATTGACAACTGACAACAAAAGGTTTGACCATGGTAATCCAACCGATTAGTCATTAAAGACTACAAATAAAGATAAAACCAACACGACAAAACATTTTTCGAAGCAAACAGAACGATTAATTGCAATAACAATGACATTCTTTTCGCCTAACAATCTTGGTATTGTCAGCTGAGCTAGGTCTTTCAGACTAATTTTCTCATAATTACTAACTAGTGTAAAATAGTGAAAAAATTGAAAATAAAATACTAAGTAGAGTAAAAAGGTTAATTAAACAAAGTAAATTCATAGAATCATATAATTGAATAAAGAGCTGCAAATCAATTACTACCTAGCAAGAGCAGGTCTCTTTCGTTCAGGCTGATCATCATCTCCACCACCCTCAAGGGCCCTTTTCCCCATACTTGCTCCGTCGGTAGTAGTTGGTCTCTGCATATACACTCTCTAACAGTAAAACCCTGCAAAACAAAATTACACAAACAAACCATATAATATAATAAAATAAATTAAATCACCATCATCACCAACTCTAATCTTAAAAAAAATTAATAAAAAATTAAATATGAATAAACAAACAAATAAACCCTAATAGATACAGTAATTCAAAAGAAAAACTCAAAACAGATCTAGAAAACATGAAAAATTCATAACAAAGAAATTAAACACGAATTAGATGAAAACCTTGAAATTAAAGAGTCAAGGAAAGTCCAATAAGCAAGAAATTTGAGATAAAGGAAAAGTGAAAGAAACGAAGTGTAACGGAGTGAGACGGAGATATTTTATGGTGGAAGTGAAGAATTGAAGAGTAAAGGAAAAATAACAGAAAGCGGGAAAGTGACGGGGATTTTAACGGTGTTAAGAGTACCTGAGAAAGATAACTTAGCAGTGTTTGGTGAGAGAGAGAGAGAGAAAGAAGAGCGACAAAATCGATTATGTGTAATGGATTTTTTCCCTGAGTTGGAAAGTCATTGAGTTTCTCTTGTATTATTTGTGGTCTACTCTGGCGACTTTTGCCTTTTTTATTTTTATTTTTGTTTCTCATTTTTCATTTTTTCAAAATTGAATATCTTTACGCGCAAACACGAAGTCTGTTCAATCGAGCTCGTCAGATTCAGATAAACATTTCTTAAGAGTTTTATCAATGTTGAATGTCCAAACTCAAATTCGAGCTGAGATATGTATTATCTCATCTGAACGCTCTTGGTTTCGACATTTGGAGTAAAATGGAATAATAATTATCACATGTGTGAGGGAGCACCGTTGTCTGTTGTGTGTTGACCAATGAAATGAAAAGAAGGTGTAATGAATGAAACAAGATAAACGGTTTTGTTGTATTGTTAGTACATGATAGGTAAACAAAAGAATTATTGTTTGCGATCTGGAAGGGTGATCTTGGCCGTACGTTTTATTGAGTATATTGGATACTTGACATGTCACTAGAGTAGAGACACCTTGTACAATACGATCACGTCACTTGGCTATTAACAGCTGACGACATCACTTCACTATTTCATTTTGTCGTTAGTCAATCAAATAAACACGGAAATCATTTACTGCTCTGTATTTATTAATATTAATTACTCCTTTTTTTTTTGGTACAATTATGAATTAATTTTTTTTTTTTACATCAATTCGCTATTTCTTTTTTGTCATGTTGATGGGTGAATGAAATAAAAAAAAATTTTAATTAGGAATAAAGAGAGTATCCGGCGTATATTAATTATTTTGGTGATAGCTTAAATGAAAGGATTTGATGATATTTGATGTCAAATTAATTTTGACATGAGTTGTGTCTGTTGCATATATATATAGAGAGTCACGAGCAATATTTTAATGGTCTTGTTAACCAATGTCCCTAGGACAATAGTTAAGGAAACAATAAATAGAAATTTTGTTTTTGAAAAATAAAAGAGGTTATTTTTGATCAAATGATGATTGCAAAACTTTTTCATAAAAACTTACTTGTTTTGAATGCTTAACCAATGTCCTTAAGGCATTTGTAAGCATTCTCCTTGTTTTAAAAGTCAGATGCATCAAAGGTAGGTACTAAACTAGTGTTTTTGATTAAATAAGTGTTACATTGTTTCAAAAAAAAATAACTAAAAGGTTACATCTAATACAGCTAAAAAACATAGTTGATAAATGTCCGCTTTCATAAATAAATTTCAATTGCATGTTGGTACTTGTTCACCCGTTCAAAAAATAATAATTTGCAGCTTGCAAGTATACATATAGAATAGGTTGATTTTAGAATGAATTAAATTAATCCTAATATGCTTGAGGTGGGGGCTGGGATGAATATTTGTTTGTTGAGAGGTTGAGCAAAATTGTTATTTTAGACGCCATTGCCTATAGGATGCAATTTGATAGCTATGGACGGACGCAGCTGACAAAACGTGAGTATGCCCACTTGAACAAGATTCTGAAACATAACCATTGTTTTGGCAATACAAAGGTCTGGTATTGAAAAACCCAAGTTTCTTAGCAACATTACAATCAACAACTTGCGTGAAGAAGAAGATATAAAACCTTTAGTGATTTACCATTGGAATCACAATCGCTACTGACCCCAATGCAATGTCCTCCACTACCAAAAAGTTTCAAACATTTGCATATAACCATAATAATGTCTTTTTCTTCCCCCTTAGAGACCCTTTAGTGCTCCCATTTGTCTTCTACTAAGGAGCTGTGAGCTGCGGCGCATCTCAAGTTACATTGTCATGCGTGGTCTTCATATTCATTGATTTACATGTCTACAATTTGAACTTAATTAATCATCGGATTTACTGTTAAAATTTGTTTGTCAAAATAAACAAATAAATTGTAGTTAAATTACAAGTGTATCAAAAAACTGTTATTAAATAGTTTGAACTAAATCAAGCTCCATTCGTGGACATGTAATGCATAAGTAACACCTAAGTAAAGTAAGCTACCCAACAACAAAATGAAAAACCTAAGCTACAGCCAATAGTAGACATGTTACATTTTTTCATTAGGCAACTCACAGAAATCTCACTTGCATACATCAAATTCTTCAAGCCTCTCATAAAGTTTGACGAGCAATTGATTGCAAACTTCTGGAGATGTGCAGGGTCCACACAAAAGATAAATAACGTTACCGAGTGGCCGCATGTACACGCCATCTTCCCGAAGTTTTTGAAGAAGGGGTCTTGCATACAATGATCCATACCTGTACAAAACAATAATTTAGAAGATGAAAACCTCTTCAAGAGTGAAATGCACTGTTTTTTCAACTTTGGCACCCCTTTATCCCTAACAAACCAAGAAATGCATCAACAGAGTGATCAAAATCAAAGGTTTAATTGCACATTTTCAACCTGAGAATAGATGATTTTTACAAAAAAAAAAAAACAGAATTTGAAAATAACAACTATAGATATAAAGGTATGCATAATTGTCCAGTGAGAAATGCTAGCAACACTCTTATTGGGTGAGAATCATGTGGGTCTCACACTTTGGAAATGGATCCCATATAAAGTGATGAGACTCACATATGTTTCACCCAATAAAAGAGTGAGTGTTAGAAAGAGTGTCTATGGCACTCCTCTTGTCTAGTAAGTCATCTAGTACTAAGAGGTACGTCAATCTACAAGCAGCCAAAATCAAAAAAAAAATATTATGTTACCAAAAGCTTCCTTTTAGTTCACTTAACATTTTTATAGGGGAAAGGAAAATGAACATCACAATTAACAAAAGACATTTTTCCATTACAGTCACCAAAACTACAGTATTAGAGGTTCCAGCAAGCAAAGCAGAAGCAGTATATACACTTAAGGTATCAAATATATAAATATAAGAAAATCACTTGCAATCTCCCCTTAATATAAAAGTTTTGTTTAAGTTAATTTAAAAGATTCTACCAAATTCAACATGACAATTATGCATACTGCTGATCGAGCTGCTTAACAATGGAACTTTAGAATATTAGGTGCAGAAAAATATCAAAAAAGGGGAGAAAGGGAGAGCAGTGAGAAAATATTACCCTGCATTATCGCCTTCTGCTTTTAACTCCAAGGCAAACAGAGTTCCTAACACCACTATTCTTTGAACTGCAGAGTGTGACGAAATCTTACGAACCATTTTATCATCCCATAACTGAAAATCCACAACGAAAATTACATCTAATGAATATTGCTGTTGTATATTGAAAAATGACAAACTCTACTAAGGCGGCAACACAGCATTTAACATTAACGTTCACAACAATAATTGTTAGATCCTGTAATTATATATCAAATTATGATTGAACCTAGAAAGATATCCTGGTAGCAATTACTTTTTATCATAAGTAATAGAACGTGTATTTCTTATGTTTGGAACAGCCAGCGTGGAAAATTATTTATTGTCAATAAAAAAATTACTTTCATTGTGTAACATGTTACGTTTATTAATTCCTTGCACTGTACTTTTTGGTTGAATACAAGGGGAAAACAAGAGTTAAGTAAAGAACCAAGATGGAAAGCCCTGCAGACTGGTTCAATTTGTAAGAGCAGAATAATGCACTTGTAAATAAAGAAGTGGATGACATTTGGTAACAATAACTAAAGAACAAATTTTTTAATGCATAATAAAAGACAAAAACTGAAAAAATGGCTGGTATAGTTGATCCTTATCCCTTATAGAGCTGAGAAGGACATTCCTTAAACCCTAGAATACTATGACAAAATATAGATTATTATTATATGTTCTTATGGATTTTGATATATTATGAATTAAGAAACTAGAGAATTAAGAGAAAAATAAAAAATACAGCAATCATATTCATACCTCCCTAAGTAATCTTCCTTCTGAAGTGATGTTAGGGTTGGAAAAAGGGTCTCTAAACCATTGGATTGATTTTACAGCGGCCATGCAACCCATAGCATGTGCAGAGTAAGAATGTCCGTGCAAAAGGGCCTTGAGCTAACCAGAACAAGAGGATAATCACTTATTATGCCATCAAAGCACTGTTTAGGAACTTTGCTTTGCATAAACACAAAATACAAGTTGGACCAAAATGGTAGATCGAATATCTAAATACAATTGAAACTAAAAAGAGTAGAACAATCATGATCGGTTGCATTTCTTTCTACTACAACAGAAAAAAATAATAAAGGTCCGCTCAATCCCAAAAAAAGTATGATTTGCAAAAATATGAGTTGTAAAAAAAAATCATATTATGTGTCAAGAGAAATAGTGAAGTATACTCTTACTTCTTAGCCATTGTTTTTAACATTTGTTAATCCAATCAATGTCTGATGCTTAATAGTCTATATGGGTTATTTATCAACAAAAAAAAGAAATAGTCTGTATGGTTTGATGAACAAACCAAGAAATCGGAGATTAACAAACAAATTATATCAAAGCAACTGGCACGAGCGGATGAAACCAACAGCGGTTTCTATGTCTATCAACTTAAGGCTTTGTTTGCGAGTTTGGAGGGGAGGGGAAGGAAAGGCTTTGGGGGGAGAAAAATATAGGGAAAATTTGAGAAATCTTTCACATTTTTTGGAAGAATATTGTTTTAGAGTGATAAATTAATGCTTATGATTAATATATTTTTTATTTTAAGAATATTATAACAACATATATTAAATTTGAAAAACTCATGTAAACCCTCCCAAAACCCTCCTCCAATACAATTTTGTAGTTCCCCTAAATGAGGAGGGTTTTATATTTTGAAGAAAAATAAGCCCCCCAAAGCCCCTCCTTCCAATGTCCTCTATTTCTTCCACTTACTTCTTCCTTTTTTTTCTAGCCTTTCCTTCCCTTCCCCTCCAAACTCGCAAACAAAGCCTAAAGAAAGAAAACCATCCAAAAATTACTTATATACCTTTGAGTCTCCAATAAATGAATCAAATACAGCACCTGTTGCTAAGGTGGCAGCCAAAGGTATTATCCCACCAGTCATCAGCTTCCCATAGCAGGCTATGTCAGGTTCACAATGGATTAGATCCACCGCAGTCTGTGAGAAGAAATATCATAATCAAATAAATGAAGAAAACAAAACACAGTTCTTTTTAGAAAAGAGAAAAGTCATTAGGGGAAATCACCTCTACTCCCAAACGCCAAAAACCAGTAAAAACCTCGTCAAAAATAACTGGAATTTTTCTACTTCGACACTCATTAACAAGTATGCGCTGAAAAAGTGGATCCACCATATGCATTCCACCAGAACCTTGTATGACTGCAAAACAGCTCAGGCCCCAGACTAGATGATCAATCTCAGGAAAAGGTGCATCAGTTAAATTAAATTAGAATATAAGATTGCTGAAACAACTTCAGAAAGAAGACGACTTATAGGAACCAAGCAAAATAAAATAAAAAATAAAAAAGACAACTGCGTGGAAGATCTAGAACCATCCAAATGCAGTATTTCATTCACATGCCGCAAAGGAAATGGTGTAAATGTGGGCATAGTTCACAAAAGAAGTATTTGTGATGAAGTGAGTTAAGTAGGAAAAAATTTCTTCAGCTTCAAGCACTGGACTAATAACATACATGACTGTATTATTAGGGTACAGGAGGAGATAGTAAAAGTCAAAATGGCACGATTTAATCTACAAAAAAGGAACCACATAAAATATCTTGCCTGGCTCCATAATCAACGCAGCAATCTTGCTTGACCCTCTAAATCCAGATAGCACCTTTGATATGTAAGATGAATAAACTGGAGCAAGCTTAGAATTGTCTCTGTGCCTGTGAAATATTTCATCACGTGAAACAAAGGCTGTAAAACGGTCAGCAAATAAAATGATGATATTCTAAACAGTAACCAACCAAAGAATTAAAATTAAACATTTTGAACTTACTGATACTTTCAAGTTTCTGATTTTCCTGCTGAAACTCTTCAGGAATGGAAATGTTCCATTTATTGTTGTACATAGAGACAGAAGGAGGATTCAGGAAGAGACCTCTACCGGTGTACCTATGAATTTGAAAATGAAGCTTAGAACGGCTACATGAGTATTAGCTAGGTTGATAAAACTAGAATCCATTCCCAAACATTAGAATTTAAACGAAGGGTAGTCATATCACTAGAGGCAGAGGAAGACTTAGAAAAAATATTAAAAAAGAACTAGAGATTAATGATAGACATTATGGTGTCGTTTAATCCATGTAGCCGACCCCACTTAGTGGGATAAGGCTTGGTTGTTGGAAAATTGCCAATCTGACAGAAGTTGAACAGAAGTTTACAAACAAAAAACTGTTTGTATCTATTTTTGTCCATTTCCGACACCCTTTATGTTGTTTCACGGGTAAGTAAATGTCCATACCATGGTTGCTGCAGGAAGCCTGTATAAGCTGACGGTGCCTGTGCTTCCATAGCACCCAAGGTGTCGCCATGATAAGATCTCTGAAGTGCAAGAACCTGAAATAATTGAATCAACACAGCACAAACATCAACAAGTGTGTATTTCTTGAGATAAAATTATCTTTTAAAAGGTTATATGGCTTTCTATCTCACATATACTAGATGATTGAAGAATTATAGTTAAAATACAGAATAACTACTTGAACAGTGAAGTTTAATTGTGAATGACATGATAATGATGCAGTCTGCCATCAATTAAAAAGAACAAGGTCAACTAAGAAAAATACACAACACTATTTCCCCAATATAAAAGGCATGAAAGCCTTGCAGTTAAACCATTACAGTATATGTAAGACACCTTAAACAACAACAGCAACAACAACCAAGTTCTATCCCGCTAAGTGGGGTCACTACATGGATCAAATTACGCCATAGTGTTCTATCATAAACCATATTTAGATCCAACTTTGATCTCTTTTAGATCCAACTATCATAAACCATATTTAGATCCGACTGTCACTTTGATCTCCAAAGGGATAAAAAGGACTTGACCATTAATATTTACTACTGAATGCCAGTTTTCCTCTTCTTTTGCTTTTTAAAAGAAAACTACAGCATTGCTTTATAGAATACCAGCTTCATATGAAGATTGAAATCTATACAATAAGGCAGAAAAGATTAAATAAAGGACCATAGGTACCAACCATTAGCTCAGTCGATTTTTCATTTCTAGTGTCCTCGTGACAGTCAGGAATCAGCCCATGTTCAACCGAAAATTTACGAAATGCCATCTTTAGAGCAATTTCAATTGCTGTAGATCCATTGTCTGAAAAATATACTCGAGAAGCCCAGCCTGCACAAATTTAGCGTGGTAAAACATCAAACTGAAATTGAAATTAACATAAACTGAGCAATGATACAAAGAAACACGGATAGAACCAATACCCCTTATTGAACTACAGTGGTAAAATTAGAAGGCTGTGCCAATTGCCATTTGGAGAAAAGAGACTGTTTTTTTCACATTATATCAAACATTCAACTCATCAATTACAATTTGCATGGCCTTTGAACAACGCCTAAAGTTGGGAAAACTATTTTGACGTCATTATGTTCCCTTTTATAAGTTGGAATGAACCATTAATCATATTTATTACCCCTTCTATTCCTATTTATAAAAATAAAAAAATAAAAAATATTATAAATCACAAAAAGCAATGAAGCACATTCAAGGATTTAATGCTAACTTTATTTTCTAAAAATATTTTTAAATGGAATTCAATTGATAGGTTTTTAGGTAAAGTGAAATTCACTGTAAAATAGGAGTGTAAAGAGAATTTCAATAATTAACGATTAATATAAAAACAGGTAGTGGATTTCTTATATTTTGGCCAAAAAATAACTTAATTTTCTGCTATAAACAGGACGGGAGGCAGCAAATCATACTACCTTCATCACTAAATATTAACCTTAATGATTAATGCAGATGTTTTTTAATAAAGCAGTTGAAAATTTGGAAGTTATATAATAAGGCACAATGAAATTTGTTAAGATTGTCTTATATTTAGAAACAGATATAACAATATAATGGTTTAAATTTTCCAAAGGTTTTGAGCAGTGAAGGGTTAAGAAATGGAGAAAAATTGGCCCTGCAGAGTATGCTGTATGCCTCCGCGTCTGCAAAGAACTGCAAACTGCTCACAAATATAACATAGCAATAACATCATGTCCTTAAAGGAGTAGCCCAGTGTTTTGGGTTGGGACACTGAAGGATTTATATGCAGGAAACTCGTGGTTCAATCCCTGCTACTAACATTTTCCCCTCCCCCTAACAAACTAATTACTAACATTTGCCTATAAAAAAATATTAATTACATCACCATGTAGCAGTAGGAATTGGAATAAACTGAAAAGCAAATTTGCAACCAAAGCATTCAAAGATCAAATAGCCCTAAGATTAGAACTTAGATCAAACATTAAAACTATTTAACATGGGAACCATTTGATAAATTCCTATCAGATAAAAAAATTAATGGTTCAAATATGAGAGTAATAGAACAGGAAACTAACCTTTCCCCACACCTTGAAGCAAAAGCTCAGCACTATCCAAGGCTGGTTCGTGAACATTTTCGGGGAACATAACATGCCCAAATCTTGCAGCAGTGTACCCCATCTCCCTAGCAAGCTCAGCCTGAAATCACCTAAATGGAAAGATAGCATTAAAGGAAATCATCAGAGATGTTGTCGTGAAGGGATGAAGAGGCATCCACAAAACAACTAAATATGCAATCTATGATGTTGATACAAAATAACATTTTATTATGTATCGTTGATACATGCCATAAAGATCCATTAAAAGGTTTTTGCATTGGCTACTAATTTCTAAATGCAATCCTCTTTTTTATTTCGGTTTGGAACCAACTAGATAAGTTTTTAGTGTAAAAAGGCAGTACATATATTTAATAGGACAGACCATAAACCGAACCAACTCGAAAATAGTTTGAGACTCAGCTTGACAATTTAATTTATAAAACTTGGTTCATGAACCACATGAGCTGAGCTTGGGCTGAAAATTGAGTTTGTTAAATAAATGAGATAAATTTGAGTTATATACAGTTCAACTCATTTGGTTTATGAACCAGCTCGATATAATATAACATATATATATATATATGAATTCTAATTAAGTAATATATTATATTTTTTAATTAATGATACTGTCATTTTATCTAAAAACAAAGTAAATTTCTATTGAGCTGAATTGAGCTAGAGTGGAAAGCTGCTTTTAGTTTGACTTTATTTGTGTGATTCAAGCTAAGAAGTTCGACAAAGTTCTTTGAAAACGGATCATGTCAAAGTCAAGTTCGAAGTTGAACTGATTCTTATCGAGTCAAGCTTAACCAAGTTCACTCACTCATTTTCGGCCCTATTAAGTGAAATCGTTAAGCATTGAAAGCTAAAAAAATTGAGAGAATTTTTGTTAACCATATTCAACAGTTGAAGAAAGGAAGAATGGCATATTTTAGTATATGGCCCTTAATCAAACAGTTGATATGATTATTAATAGTTTGAATATCAGAACTAAATATCAAAAACAAATAATGAGGATGACCTGCAATATAGCATCAGGTCCTTGAGTCCACCAACTAGCACATCCATCAAACAGTGGTGCTATGACTTCTGTCTTCTGAGCCTTTAAAAAAATCATGTGATGTTGCATCGAAGTATCAGCATATATAAAAAGACATGAATAAAGTAATCTAAACTCTTGAATATAATTCCAAAGTAAACACCAACACAGTGCTCAACATATCCCTAATATTTGTATTGCAATGTGTTCAGAATTTTTTTTTAAAAAAATAAAATATGTAACAACTTTACTCAAAACAAACCTTGAAGACTGCAAAATTTTCACCACAGCGTGAATCGATCACTGTAACCCGTCCATCTGGTACAAGTTTATGTTGAGTGAAAGGCCACCAGATGATATCTCTTGCTTTAGTTGGCATTTCATGCAACTTCTTAATTCTCTCAAAATAAGCAGATAGCATTATTTCCTTTAGATTATTAAATACATTAAAAGAACCTTCAAACCATTCCATTAGATCATTTGATGGATCTTTTGGAACAGGTGGAAGCACTAAAACAGGAACCCTACATGAAGGCAGCTGTAATATATAAGCACGAAGAGCAAACATATTCCAAAACAGCATAAAAGTCTAAACTAAAAAGATAACTGATTGACTGGATCGTAAATGCAGCTATGAAGGAACTTTAGTTAGATGTATGTATGCGTGAAAATATGGGATGATTCTTTGTTCTATCTATACTATTGTGCAATTACGGTAATTAGGGTTATTGTAAAGTCTTGTATTTAATATTTGTCATATATTATAATAATATTCTTCGCTATCCACTATGCCATAGGCACGCATGCCTTTTATTCTGACAAATTATTGCATACCTTTTGTTTCTCCTATTCTTCAACATTGTATCTACATCCTAATTAAAGGTGACCTTTATCCATGCTTACCCGCTTGCAGGGTGTGCATTTACTTTTTTCTATATACCAACAACATTGTCATAACATGTAGTTATGCAGAAGGCCCAACAAGATTTTAGTGGAACTTGCTCGATGCCTACCAAAAATGAATTTAACTAAAAACAAAAACTGGTGAAACCATTCAGCTTGCATAAGGTGACTAAATATCGGGCATAAACCTTAAACCCTTTTCTTATTTAATGAAGTAAATTACAATATTTACTTTAATGAATACTTTATTAATATTAGTTAATTCAATTCCAATGCTTTGCTTAGTTCGTGGTGCTTATTTTAACCAAAACTTCTCGTTACTACAAATATTATTACCGATTTTTCAGCTCTACCAAAAACACACAGAGAAAAGGAATGTGGGTATTGTAATCCTTTGAGTAAGCAGAATTTTGTATCCCATGTCACAAACAGAAATAGAAAATACTAATACTAATAAGTACAATCAAGCTTACTTGTTTCGCACGTAAGACAATAAGGGACCCTCATTTAGAAGGCCGTGATCTTCAAAAACAATAGCAACAACATCATAACCACGAAGCGTCAAACTCTCATAAGCCGATATTGTTCCAGAAATACCTCCTAGCCGGCCATCTCCAACAAGAATGGCAGGAATACGGAATGGCCTGATATAAAGTGAAAGAAGGAAGATATTTAACATCGAGGATCAAAATCAAATGGATCAAACTTTATATATATATTTTCTAAAAAATTATCAAATTTATAACATAGTAAAAGAAAATTAGACTAAATTTGAGTGATTTGATTTAGTCCTTTTTTTTTATAGAAAATTTGATTTAGTCGATTACTAAAAAAAATTAAACAAAAAAGTATCTATCTCTGATTCAAATTCAAACCAGATACATATACTTTTTTTTTCTTATATTTTATTATGGGGTAAATTGCATAACCTAAATTATTGACAGCCTGACATTATAGATTCTAAAACTGTTGAGAGTCTGAATGCGTGGACCATTACCCTCTAAATAGAGGTTCATAGCTCATACTCAAGAAAGACGTTTGGGATCATATAGATGGTGTGATTTGCATAGTACATGACAGCCTCGAAAGTGCATCAAATTGGAGTCTCTTACCCTCACTGATAAATGATAACGTGTTTTTGTCAATGCCCATTTGCCTTGCTTTGTGCTTTCACTTTATTACATAATGAAATATGAACTTGTAAGATCTTAGCCAATAAGAAATCCCTTTTTCACCCACATGATACGGTATATGTGTGTATATATACTATTATATATGTACATGTACATGCATGTATATACACTCATATGGAACACATATTGTGATGTTTGGGGTGAGATATTGGAACAAATAGCTACCACTCTTCTACCGTCATTCCCTTATAATGTATATATCATGTGTTCACTTCCTTCGCCCAAATAGCTAAATATTTGAAGTTAAGCACGAAATTCACATGATTACACTCTAACAAAGATTAACATTAATCAAACAGCGGATTAATAGTTAAAAGAAGAAAATCCAACTTAAACAAACTGGCAAGAACCTTCATTATCATTTGATAATTAACAGTAATCTTCACTAAAAACGTCAAAACCCAACAAAATTATAGGTACCTAGATACATAGGGGGTATGTTCATATTGTCTAATTTGAGTTTATCTAATTCTACTGACATAAGCACAAGAGAGACTGTTTGCGAGAATTCAAGGAAACAACCATCAGCTTATTTCTATAAACTCTCCAAGATAGCTTAGGAAAATAGGTTATAAATCATAACTTTTATGAAAACAGATTCTAAATTAGCACTTAATTATAAGTGTTTACTCTATAAGTGCTTAATCGGGAGCATTGTCCATTTGTCCTACAATTTTTGATGAAAACACTATCCACATTAGATTTAAAGAAAATTGGAGGGATAAAGTACACACCTATACAAGTCACATTGAAGTGAACCAGAAGCACCTGGACTGGCAACTCCACCGGCAGTTTCCACAATGCACAGAACCTCCGACCTCTCCTTACCAACACCACTATCAACTACTTCGCGAAAACACCTCTGCAACGTTACCAGAACCGCGGAATCCTCCACAACGAAACCCTCCCTCTCAGCCGCCAAATGCGGTGACACAGCCTCTTCCCATGCATACAACGTCTTACATATCAACTCCGAAGAGTCAGAACCATCTTCACCCACGAAACCGTTAATTTCCTTCACCTGGTTCGTGGATGCGGTGGGAGAGACATTGAGAACGCGGTTTGATAGGGAAATTGAAATGCGAGAGTTGTAAGGATTTCGGTTATGGAGGTGGCGGAGTTTATTGAAGATGAAGCGGGAATCGGAGTCGGAAGGGAAACCGGTTTGAAGAGGTTTGAGGTAGTGGAATTTGATAGGAGAAGGAGAAGAGAGGAGAGAGGAGGCGGCAATGCCGGCAGAGACAAGGGTTTTGCCGACGGCGGTGTTGGAGCCCCATATGGTGTAGATAGGGTGAGATAAGGGGAGTTCGAGTGGTTGGGAGGTGGTGGAGGATAATTTGCGGCGGTGGAGGTGGCGAGAGAGAATGACGGTGGGAAAACGATACATTTTGTGGCTAAGTGGAAGAGATCACTGAACTGTCAGTGTTGGTGTGGAGAAAGTATTCCTTAGTCACAGGTGATAGGCGGATTGGAGTGGGAACCAGAAACAGAATGGGGGAGAGTGTGGGAGTGGATTCAGATCCTCGTTGGCGGTGCTGGTGATGGTAATGGAAGAGGGTGGTGCTGGTGATGAATTGATGTTGAAGGAAATATTTGGTTAGAAATATTACATGTTAGGAACGCATAAATCAAATTATAAAATTTAGAAAGAAAAGGAATTAATTGATATTAATTGATGTGATTATTTTTTATTTATGTGTGTGTCTAAATATTTGTGGCCCGTAAGACTATCTCTTATTTTTTACCAAAAAAACTATCTCTTATTCCACTTTAATAGATCTAGGGCATTTTTGATGAGGTCCTTACTTAACAAGAATCATTCTCTATCCTCCGTTGGAGGAAGAAAAAATGAGTTCATATTAACCAACAAACAATTAAAAAAAATTATTAAAATTGATTTGAAATAGATTTTTAATTTTAAGTTTGTTTCAAATATAATATTAAATTAAAGATCCAATTTTTCTTTCTAAAATTAAGGATTCAAATTATATAAATTATCTTTTATTTGGAGATTTGATCCAAAATTATTTTCTGAATTCTATATATTTTTACTTTTCCAAAATAAGAAACTAAATCAAAAAGATAATGTAACTAATTCAAATTTTCTAACTTTATTGCTCATATTTGTTATGGATCCAACGTCGATTCGATTAGTATACACCAATTAAAATCATGTATTTTATTTTAATTATTTGTCACAAATTTTTTGTTGTGAAGAAAAGTTGATTACTCTTTTTTTTAGAAGTTAATTGATTTTATAGTGGAAAATTTGGATCCAACATATTTGAAAATTTCAATTCCTCAACCACCAAATCGTGTTTGGCACCTAAATTATCATCTTTTAACTTCTTGAATTTTGGCACACTCTTTTCTAAACTATAGTTGGTCAAAAAATTTTGACTAGAAAAATTTATATACTTTCGAAAAATTGAATTTGAATATAAAAGAGATATTTACATCAATTTGATCTGGTCAATATGCCTGTTTTCTTTTCTAAACTATAGTTGGCAAAAAAAACTTGACTAGAAAATTTTATATACTTTCGAAAAATTGAATTTGAATATAAAAGAGATATTTACATCAATTTAATCAGGTCAATATGTCTGTTTTCTTTTTATGACAGATAAGTATTTAAAATTCATCGTCGATATGCACTTGAATATTTTGTATACAAATATTTGTTTTGAATTATTAAGTATGGTTATTTGATCATTGTAACAGCAAACATAAATATGTTGTTAGCAAATAAAGATTTTAATTTCTACTTTGAAATTAATTATAGGGTTAATATGTATTTACCCCCCTGTAATTTGGGCGAGTTCCGGTTTACTTCCTGTAAAAAAAAATTTAGCTTCCAACCCTGTAAAATAAGATTCTTTGATTTTAGCCCCTAAATCATGTGACTGTGCAAAATTGCTGATGTGGCATGCAGACTGTGCATATCTGATTATGTGGCATGTTGACTGTATAATTAATTTTTTTTCATTTTTTTTTAAAAAATTAAAAATTTTGTAAAAGTTAAAAAAAATCAGGATTTTTTTATTACAAAAAATAATTTTCAAAATTTTTTAATATTTTGAAATATACATTTTTTGAAAATTCCAAAATTCATAATTTATGAACAATATATATTTAAAAAAAATTAATTTTCCATAAATTTTTGAAATTATTTTCGAAAATTTTGTAATACATATTTCAAAATTTTTATTTCGAAAAAAAAGTACAAATTATTTTCGAAAATTTGGAAATATATATTTTTCGAAATTAAAACAGATTTTTTTTTCGAGAAAGAAGTTTTTTAAATTTTCTCAACTAAAAAAAATCTGGAAAATATTTTTATTTTTAAAAATCTGGATATAAATTTAGGAAAATTCAGATTTTTTTTCGAAAAATTTATTCCAAATTTTTTTTTACTACGTGTTACAGATTTGAGAATAATTAAAAATTGAGGATAAAAAAATTTGGATTTTTTTTTAATATTTAAATTTATCTATTTGTTACATGTGTTATTTGTATTGAAAATTGAGGGCATTTTTGAAAAGAAATAGCCAGTTCAAAAAAGCTGGAAGGGGTTGTTTTCTTTATAAATACATATTTCTCAAAAAATTATATATAAAATAAAAAAATTTCTAAACTTACTGTATTTTGAAACTTTTGAAAAAAATTTAAAATAATCCAAATTAAATTAAAATTTTAAAAACATTCGAAAAAAAATAATATAAGCTAATTTTTTTTAATGTTTTGGTAAAAAAATATTAATTTTTTTTTCTGAATTTTTTAATCCAAATTTTTTCGTTTTTTTTAAATTTTTTATTTTTTTCTTATTTTTAAATTTTTTTAAATTAATTTTTCAAGTTTTAAAAAATTAAAATAATTACACAGTGGCGTGCCACGTCAGTGTCCATTACACACGTGTCAGGTTTTAAAAAAAATAAAAATAATTACACAGTGGTGTGCCACGTCAGCGTCTGGACGGGGTCAGGGGTGTTTTGTGGAGAATCTTCAAATTACAAGGGTGTTTTGTGGAGAATCTTCGTATTATAGGGTTGGAATCTAAACTTTTTTTTTTTACAGGGGGGTAAACCGGAACTCGCCCAAATTACAGGGTGTAAAGACATATTAACCCTTAATTATAATACAAATAAAATAATTTCTATATATTTGGTTATGATATATATATATATATATATATATATATATATTTGTGGAATATTTGTTGCATTTTAATAATGAATCACAACTTTTGTTATTCAATTTGGTAGTACATTAAGCAAAGGTTTGATTCTTTAATTTTTTGAAATATTGACGCTACAGTAAAAGGTTAAAGAGTCATTCGTATATACTGAATCAATAGTGACATGAATATTTTTTGGTATATATAAGATTCAATATTACTTCATTTGAAATTGAATATTTAGTTTATAGCATCATTGTGATATTTGAAATTTGTTGTTATTAAATTTTCTTAAATAATATGGTTTCAATCATGCGTTTTGGAGAAACAAATAGTATTTTTCATAAATCTATGATGCAAGGATCAATGTTAGTATTGCACTTTAAAATAAATAAATTAATGAAGGCTATGGAATAGTTAATTTATTGTAACATGGAGAAACAAAGTTACACAATGAGATTGCATTCTCAAAAAAAATTATCGAGATTTAAGATATTCATCTAAATTGATGTCATATTGAAGAAAAAAATTGTTAAATATCTCTATACTACAATATATACATACTCTCGAGAAAAAGTGTAGTGAAAAAAATTATTTTTATCTCTGATTTACACTACACTTACATTGGTGCATTGAAAGCACATATTACCGTGAACTAAAAGTTTACAAATTGTATTAAATTTAGCGTGGGTAAGAACAGTTGGATTATCCCGAATATATTATGATGCAGAAACTAGTTGAAAAAAATTGATATATATTGAAGAGGCATACGATTCTTCAATCTAGTAACTATTGTGTGTTACTAGTTCCTAGAGAAAGTTGACAATTTAAAAGAATGTGTCTCTCACTTATATAAGGTGATATTTAAACTAATACACTAATCATGTGAATCATTTTAATATTATATGATTTGAATCGACGCATCAACTAAATGATGACATGTATATTCACAACCAGAAGTTTGTGAGATTATTATGTCAACAAATATGATTAGGATATTATTTTTTAAAATTTTTCAGAAAGCATTTGATAAATATCATTCGTCAATTGAAATTGATATTGAACAACTAGTAGCATATGCTCATAAAAATGGACTTGATGATCCATTCTTTAGACGTCTAGAGTTAATTGTATACTTATCAAACCATACCTTATAAACTCTGGTTTGGTTATGACACCATATCTTATAAACTCTATTTTGAGAATCAATAATCTTGTATGTTGATATATTGATTTGTATCAAGTCAATGCATTTCTATATACAAGTCATCCCCTTAATCTATCATTTTTTTTAGGTTAACAACCAAATATTTCTCATCTAGGTGGATTTTAGATGTATTGTGTATATCACAATTGCTCCGATATAATGCACTAAGATAAATCTTGAAATAATATCGGGAAAATATATTTGATATATGAGTCTCCATCTATCATATATTACATTGAGTCAATTTGTTCACGGCATAGTAGGCTAATTATCAATTGATGGATTAGTTTTTCCAATATTAGGGGGAGATAATAGACATCTAAAAATTGTGAATCACCTGGAGTTCGAATAAATTACCTGAAAGGAAATATTATTGTCTCATTTTGATCCTCAAAATATAACTCATTTGCAAAGTTAAACAAATTGAATATCAGTTGCTAATGCTCCAAATGAAATAGATATCCATGTAGGATAATCTAATATTGCAAATCTCAACTGTGCATGAAGCGTGGTAGACATTTTGGTTCCAAATATACAAAATCCTCGAACAAGAAAAGAAGCTTAAATGATAGATAACCCAAACAAGGATATAGAAACTCTAAAAGAGTCGTCTTACATAATTGATTTTTCAATTTCAAAATAATTGATCAGTTACACGAACTTTATGAAATATCAATAAATTATGTCATGAATGAAATATCTCAATGGAATGAGACGAAACCGAAATGAAGTCAACGTCGACGTGCTTTTGCATATAATATAGCACTATATGTGATAAGCAATAAAGAGTATCATGTGTTAAAGTCTATTAAAGATCATAGATAAAGAAAATATCAACAGAATGAAAAGGCACAATTCTAGTTTCATAAAGCATAAATTTGTTTGAACTTGTAGTCGACACACTTCAAGGTGTGAAGTTAAATAGATATATATGATTTTTCGCGCGAAAAGGAAATTCAAATGGTAAAATACTTGTATAGAGAGTTTGATATGTTCACTGGAAGAGAATTGATAAATATCTACCATTTAATTTCAAAAGACATATTCACCTGAAGTGAATTTAATAACTTTTTCATACTTGATTAAGTTCATTAGCATATGAAAAACTCAAATTATATGAAAGATGTGCTACAATATATTTGTATTGCTCACTTGATAGTGGTGATTATATGAAACTCCCTTGAAGATTTCATTTGTGCGAGACACACTATCATTTGTCCATTTTAAAGATTTGAAAATGAATTTGTTACAGTTAATTTATTATAATGGTATGGTATAAATATTATTAGAACTCATGAAGAGATTCTAACATTTATTATATAAATGTTGATATGGATAAATCTAGTTAATATTGACAAATTTAATTGATTATGTACTAGAATGATTGTGATGTCACTTGAAGTAAGTAAAAATCATGTCCTCGAGAAAATTATCAACAACTAGGATTGGTCAAGTGAGGACACCAGTGTATTTTGCTTATTATATATATTGTGGTATTTTATTTTTGTCAGTATTGAAAAATACAGATATTGCAGCAAAGTTAAGCATACAATCTGTACATTAGAGAAAGAACAACATCACTCAATCGTTTGAAAATGCTAACACCACAACAAGGAAGTGGATAATGCTCTCTATTAAGGATTACGATTTTACACATACGAGAAAATTGCGGCTTTCTAATTTTAAAAGGAGGTTCTTTCAACTACTCGATATGAAGATAATATCTTAAGAGCTGCTAATTTGAAGAAGAGTATGAAGATATATCATATCTTTCTACATAGTCATCACAAAGTAAAATTTTTGAGTAATTAATATAAAAGATATTTGAACTTATTCTTCTCACATAAAACATTTTGTAGTGGGGCTATGACACACACAGACCCTTCAACGTGGGTCCGTCCCTGACTCACGTGTCTGTCTTTCCGCTCTATATATTGCGCTAATTTTTGAAAATTATGAACGGTGTTTTTTTTATAATAACTTTTTTATGAAATTTGGATTTTGATTAAAAAATAAATAAATGTCTGTTGTTTTTAAGTTATAACAAATCAAACTAATACAATTATCTATTTTAATGACACCACCAACAATATAACAAAAAAATATAATCTAAATTGTTTTTTTAACGACAACAACAACAATCTTTATTATATAAAAAGTTGTTTAAGGATATAATCGAGATAATGAAAAAGTAAGTATAAATATACTTATATAGTTTATTAAACTTTTTAAATGATAAATAAAAAAAAAATCAGACATATATATAATATATATATATATATTCATATCGTATTTGTTACATTTTTTTAATATTTAAATTCATTTTCATCTATTTATTACATGTATTATCTGTATCGAAAATTTAAGACATTTTTGGAAAGAAAAAGTCAACCCAAAAGAGCTGAAGGGGATTGGTTTCTTTATATACAATAAATATAGATAAAAGTCTTCATTGAATACTACTAGACTTTTTTATTGTAAAAAAGTCATTTAAAATCCTTGAAATCACAGTCCAATACACCCCCTTAAAATGAGAACATAGATCCACCACCCAATCTGCCATGGATCTTCAAAATTCATTTCACTTTGAATGTGTTACTCTCCGTTCCTTTTTAAGTGTCTTTTTTATAAAATTAACACAAAAATAGCGACGTATGTTTTTCTTTCTATTATACCCTCATTTTAATCCACCAATAAATTCATATTTTTTTGCACACACTTTATCTTTCCAAAAAATTTAATAAGTTATTTTTCTTTCGTAACAAACAATCGTTAATTATTATCTTTTTCTCCAAAAAATTCCTATTTTTTTTTTGCGTTCTCTCGTAACAAACAATTGTCAATTTTTAAAATATTGTGCACATCTTTTTAATTATTTTAAGTCAATATAAAAATTATATTGTTGAAACTTCTTCTTCTTCATTGTCATCTTGTTCTTGTTCTTGTTCTTGTTCTTGTTCTTGTATTTTGTCAAACGAGTCTTTAACTATTTCTCCCTTTTCACCCCTCATTAGCAATTCCAACAAGTCTTCCACTTTTTTTTTTTCTTTTGAACATTCATGGAGTCTTTTATTTTTCTTCTCTCAAATATGTTCTTTTACTTTGCACTTAGATTTTTTAACAATTGCCACTCATCTTATTTATAAAATTTTAACTCTTCTTGGAACTATTGTTTGTAACAAAATTTTGTTTAAATTTAAAGATAACAAGAAACAAACTTTTTCTTTTTGAAAAAAACTTTAGTTTTCCAAATAGATAACATTAATTAGTTTTATTGAAAAAGATAAGAGTAATTGACAATACTGACACCGTCTTTACTGTTCCTCTATACTATATTTAAAAAAAATAATAATCATTTTCTTCTTCCTCACACGCCTCCCTCTCTCACGACCATCGTCATCGGTGTTGTCTTTCTCCGATCTCATCTCTATGTCGCCGTCACTTATAGATATGAACGGATCATCAATGGCGTGAGGAGATGGTGGGAAGGCGGTGCCGCGAGATCACCGACGTGAGGAGATGGTGTTGTGGGAAGGTCTTCACCGGCGTGGTTGTGGTGAGGACGACGGAGGTGTTGTGGAGGATGGTGGTCTGAGTTTGTGAGGCATGACTGGGAGAAACAGAAAACGCAGAAAAAAGGAGAGAGGAGGAAGATGAAAGAGAGAGAATGGTCGTCTGAAAAATCAATTATGCCCCTGCACTTTGTTGGAAATAACAAAAATATCCTTGATGTCGTATTTGTGTTTTAAACTTTGTGTCTAGTTATCACCGCTGATAATATACTGTTGAGAGAGTAGGATAACAATATATTTTCCATTTAATCTAATGGACATAATGAATTTTTTGGATGGTAGGAAAAAACTCATCTGACCCATGCTAAATGTCACCCTTGATCAATATAGGGAATATTTCTTTCCTATTTCTCTTTTCTTAATTTCTTCCTCCCTCGTTTTGCAGCAGAAAGATAAAATCCGATATGTAAAGAAGAAAGATATAGACAAAATTAGAGACACAGAGAATACATTAATCCGATTGCGCACACACAAACACAGTCATCGATGGCCTCTCCCACCGAACCTTCTGCTTCTCCCTCCGTCTTCCTCGGCGTCGACGTCGGCACCGGCAGCGCTCGCGCTGGTCCATTTCTTCTTCCATTTCATTTTCAACGATTTCATTTTTCGTTTCGTTAAATTGGATTATGAATTGTGTTGCATTTGATGCAGGCTTGTTTGACGGGGAAGGAAAGCTTCTCGGTTCGTCTAGCAGCCCGATACAGATATGGAAAGATGGTGCCTTTGTTGAGGTAACTTGATTGGGAGTGGTAGTTATCAATTTGTAGTTAATTTCTACTCAGTTCAAAATGTGTTGTTGATTTCCACTTTCATTGCCATAATAATAATGTTGATTCATCCTTTTGTTCTAAACAGCAATCCTCTACAGATATATGGCTTGCAGTTTGTGTTGCTGTAAAAGCAGCTTGTTCTAAAGCAAAAGTTGCACCTACAGAAGTAACAAGTCTGGGATTTGCAGCTACTTGTTCACTTGGTATGCAATTTTTTATTTGTTTTTGAAATTGATGATGTACTTATTCATGGAAGATTTATTTTTATGTAAAATAACTGTTATTGATTGTTTATGAATTAGTTGCGGTGGATTCTGACAGCTCACCTGTTTCGGTTTCTCGGAGTGGTGATTCAAGAAGAAATGTGATAGTATGGATGGATCATAGAGCTGTAGACCAAGCCGAAAGGATCAATACAAGTAAATCACCTGTATTGGAATACTGTGGTGGAGCTGTTTCACCCGAAATGCAACCACCAAAGGTACCGTCAGAACTAGTCCCATTATTTCATCTCTGGTCACCAATGTAGTGTAGTATCTGTGCAAGGCCGTTTTAGACTTTAATGGTAATGGATGTTCAACGGTTAATGGAATGATCCACAAAAGCGTTAATTACTACATCTGCAAGCAAATGGGACAGGAAATCATAATCTGAATTGGAAAAAGTTAAGGACATCATAGTTTATTTGAGTAGGTGACCAGTTAAACACAGTTGATAGGATTTGTAGAGATACCTATTGACCAATTATTCTTTCACAAAAAAAGAGTTTTTGCTCTTTATGATTTTTTGTTTTCTTGACTTGTGCTATTATATTCTTATTTTAACTTTTGGAGTGTAGCATCTACATAAACCTGTCTATTAGAAAATTATATTCCCTACGAGTTTCCTTTGAAGCTACTAGACTCATTAGGTGCTGCATGACATAGTTCATATAATGTTTTGTACTTTTATTTTAAATTTTGAGTATTACACTCCTTTATGGATTCAATTATGGCTTTAGCTAATCTTTCCTGATACGATCTAACTTTCCAGCTTCTATGGGTTAAAGAAAATTTGCAAGAATCTTGGTCAATGGTTTTCAGGTGGATGGATTTGAGTGACTGGTTGTCATACAGGTACTCTATGTTGCTCAAGTCTTCTTGATGTTCAGGATCAGTTTGGTGTTCGAGTCTTGTTGTATTTCGATTAATTTGTGGCTGTTTTTTTTAGGGCTACTGGAGACGATACTCGCAGTCTTTGCACCACAGTTTGTAAATGGACATATCTTGGTCATGCTCACATGCAGTATGTCAATGATACAGATTCCCGAGATATGGAAGCTTGTGGGTGGGATGATGAGTTTTGGGAGGAAATTGGTTTGGGTGATCTTGTTGAAGGACATCATGCTAAAATAGGTATTCATTTTATTAGAATTGTCCTTGTCAAGAACCATCTATCAAAAGCTTAATTGTTAGGTGCTGGGACTTGAATGAATTTATAAACTTCTCAACACGCTGTCTGTGCCGGATGAAAGTGCCTCTTTAACTTGAAACGTTTGTAACACAAGAGTTGATGTGGATAGAAATTCGATTTCTTTATGAGAACAATGGGTTTGGAGGGGGGTGGGGGACAAACTGTAGATTACTTCGTCCATAGAGATTTTGATACAAACTATCTCAAGAGTTTAAGTTGTAGATTGGAGTGCTTTTATATTTTATCTCCAGCATCTACTTATATTTATTATTAATGATAAACTTTGGAACACCTACACGAGCATGCATCTGCACACTGCCATATTAATAATTTGAGTTTTTGTAATAAAATGTAAATTTCCTGTTAAGTAGGTGATTTGTACTGGGACTGAATTGCAAAAAGTGTAAATGCTATAATGTGTAAATGAATTTCTTCAACTTGCGATTATTGATATGGAATAGAAAGTGTGAAAAAACAACCTTGTTGACCAGTTTATATCAAATTTTTGTTCCTTGTCTAGCAATATTCTTTACTCCCTATGGAAAGTCCATGTCTTAAAACAAATGTCATGGAGCAAAATGACCAGTTATGATTATTTCTTGACTGGTCGAAACTTGGGGCAGGCTTATATTTATCTGTGCTGCGTTCCATTCTTTGCTATTTATTTCTGTCTTCCCATTCTTATCTTGATACTCAATCAATTATAATAACAGGGCGAAGTGTCGCTTTCCCTGGCCATCCTTTGGGTTCTGGCCTTACTCCTACTGCAGCGAAGGCAAGAATTTTGTGATGAAGATTATGCATTATTTTGAAGTTTGAACTGCTGCTTTCTTGAGGTTCATTAGAAAATCAAACATGTATTTGAGTGGAACAACTTTTTTTTCCATTTATGGAGATTGTTTCACTTTGATGGGACAAATTCCTGTTATGCGGCTGGTTATTACTATTAATGGGTTGAAATTTTCAGGAACTGGGTCTTGTGCCAAGAATTCCTGTTGGGACATCATTGATTGATGCTCATGCTGGTGGTGTGGGGGTAATTGAAAGTGTGCCCCCATCAGAAGCTGAAGGTTGTCATGACTTACCTTGTATTTATGCTTGTAAGTCAATTTGATAAAGCAGTAGTGTTCTTAACTTGAAGAGCTTATGTATCCTCAGAGAATGACAAGGAAGCAATTTGCAACCGTATGGTGTTAGTCTGTGGTACTTCTACATGTCATATGGCTGTATCCCGGAGCAAATTGTTCATTCCTGGGATTTGGGGGCCGTTTTGGTCAGGTAGACTACTATTTTATCAATTAAATCTAATTTCTGGATGTCATTGTACTTCCTTCTTTTGTGACATTTGAAGTTATTTTAGCCTATGTACTATTTACTCTGGGTAGCTACCATGGAAAATCACACAGTTTAGACGTCAGTACCACGATGGTTGAAAATTGTAGTTTCAACTTTCAATTGACAAGTGTAATTTTCCTTTTCGATAATAACTTTAAGTCAGATCACTAGAGGCAGAGGAAGACCTAGAAAAACTATAAGAGAAACTATTAGGAAAGACTTGGAGATTAATGAGTTGGACAAAAATATGGTTTATGATAGAACATTATGGCGTAATTGGATCCATATAGCCAACCCCACTTAGTGGGATAAGGCTTGGTTGTTGTTGTTGTTTGTGGTTGATAATTCATTAATAGATCTTGCTATGGTTGGAACTTGTATCTGAAAGGTATTCATTTGGGCTGAATATGTTTCATTTTGCATTGATTCTTTTGTAATTTTTTGACCTCATCATCACAAATATCATTCATATGGGCGTCTTTGTGGACATGTTTTGCATGGTTACTTATTGTTTATCCTCCATGGATCATTGATATTGGCATACAAAGTAGGAGGTATCTGACACAGGAGTTTACATTCAACCTGATAACCTGTTCAGTGTCCATCCTCCTCTATTGGATTTAATATTCATAATTGTTTATGTTGGATCTGCTATGTTGTGATGCATTTTTGTTTATCTGAATTTTCAGCAATGGTACCAGAATATTGGCTTACTGAAGGTGGGCAGAGTGCTACTGGTGCATTATTGGATCATATAATTGAAAACCATGCCGGTTCTATACACCTTGCAAATAGAGCGGCTTCCCAAAGTAAGGTTTTTTTTCCCCATCATTTGGATTTGGAATATACTAAATATACATTAACGACTCTGTGACTAATGTTTTGACAAGGTTAATTTTCTATGCTTAATATTTCAGAGATCTCAGTGTTTGAGCTTCTGAACAAGCTCTTGGAAACAATAATGACTGAGCAGAACCAATCCTTTATAGGTGCCCTGACTGAAGATTTACATGTTCTTCCTGACTTTCATGGGAACAGGTAATTTGGCAATCAACATCTTTCCTCTGTTTTATGCAATATTTGCTTGTGAATAATATGCTGCTATATATGTTGGTCCAGGTCTCCCATTGCAGACCCAAAATCAAAAGGAGTTATCTATGGTTTGACACTTGACACAAGTGATCAACAATTGGCTCTTCTATACCTAGCAACTGTGCAGGGCATTGCATATGGAACACGTCACATTGTAGAGCATTGTAATGCCCATGGTCACAAAGTAAGGATGCACAATGCCATGACACATATTTGAGATTATTATCAGTTCTTTGGGTTGGCTATTTTTTAACATCCATTACACATATTTAAGATTATTACCAGTTCTTCGGGTTGGCTATTTTTTAACATCCATTTCACGTTTACATCCACTGAAATGTTCCTTACTATGAAGGTGAGGATGTGCTAATTAAAGCCCCCAAAGTTACTTTTATAATTGCTGTATATTCTTGTTATGTTGCCAAGTCATTACCCTTGGCTGTTGATGCAGCGTTGATGGGTTTTGATATCATTATAATTTTTCTTTGCTCACAGATCAACACATTACTTGCATGTGGAGGCCTATCAAAGAACCCTATCTACATTCAGGAACATGCTGATATTATTGGTATGTATTGAGGAGGGGTGGGGGCAGCGAGCAAGTGTATATGCATGCACAGTTCAGTGTATAGAATGTCATGGTGTACAAATCAGTTTTAAAATATTAACAAAATTATGCTAGTATGCGTTATATAGGGTTGCATGGGATCAGTCCTGTCTAGTTTGGTTTGATAGTCAACAACCAAGCCTCAACCCACTAGGTGGGGTTTGCTACATGTATCAAACAATACCATCACGCCCTATCATATCTTTAACAAACCATAGACTACAAGGTCTTGATGGATTTTTCTATAGTTTTTCCGTTGTCCTTTGCCTTTGGAAATTGGGTTATCCTCCGTCAAATCTACTTTCCTTACTACAGAATCTCCAGGTCTACCCCACACATTCCCAAACCACCTAAGACGAGATTCAATCATCTTTTCTACAATAGGTGCTATTCCCACTCTAACTCTAATGCTATCATTCCTAATCTTATCTCGCCTAGTATCTCCGCACATTCAACGTAGCATTCTCTTCTTTGCTACACTGATTCTTCTCTCATGATGACATTTTTCCGCCCAACGCTTCGTCCCATACAACATCGCTTACAGTTGTAAGATAAAACTTTCCCTTTATCACATAAAACCCCCAAGGGGCTCCTTCAGTTCATCAACCTTGCTTGAATCCGATGGTTTACATCTCTTTGTTTCTGTCATGTTTGCATAACAGACCCAAGATAGTCAACCTATAAATAAATAATATTTCATTCTTCCGTGTATTTTACGAACCAATCCACAGCTCAAGGTTAAAAAACCTAAAGTCAAGAAAAAAATTGAACATCCTTGTTAGCATTTCAGACTTTATACATGGCACAAGTATTTGAGAACTTGGTTCCCTGCAAAATATAGCTTGAAATTGTTCCATGATTTGGATTCCATCTTAATCTATTTTGTTTTAATTCATCAATAAAAATCGCTGTAACTTCCTATGCATCCAAATGACGAGGAATCACAGTGGACGGTCAAACAAGTCTATGTGATGCTTTTTATTAGTCTGATTGTTTAAAAAAGAAAGAGTATGATATTGTGTGTGATCAGCTTTTTGAAAATAAGGAATCACATTTACAATTTTCCCAGGCTGCCCTATAATTCTTCCAAGGGAAAGTGAATCTGTGCTCTTGGGCGCTGCTATTTTGGGTGCTGTCGCTACAAAGAAATATAATAGCCTTAGAGAGGCCATGAAAGCCCTGAATGCAGCTGGTCAGGTGTGGACACCTTTCTTTCCTTCTATCTTTATTTATACTTCATATTAAAAGAAATTATTTTATGATTAAAAATTAAGGCCATTCCCATAAAGTTACTCTTACCAGTAATGGCATAAAGTTACAAGTTAGGATGGGGTTTTCAAATAGTTCTTAATGCCGTTTCATCAACATTTGCAGTAAAGTGAGAATGAAGTTGGAACTATTAAACTAGCAGGATCTAAAATATGTAGTAAATCGGCCTAAATAACGTAGTATCAGTTCATATAGGGGTAAAGAAATTAAGAAACAACCAATTTTTACAGACTCTGCACATTTTTGGTCAAATTCATTGTGAAACTATTACCAATTTGCATTGTTTTGTGAAGCATGTCCATAAAATAGTTTGGGATGTGATACTTCCTAGTTACTAGTTAAAATAACATATGATTTGTTATACTCCATAGTCCATAGTCTTGTAAATGCGCCACCAGACAGTGCAAGCTTGAGAGGCTGCATCAATTAATCATCTTGTACGTGTCTTAACTTATTAACCGTCTATAGATGATTAGGTGAGTTCCGAGCTACTAAACTCAATTGCCCGTGCACTATCGACATTTTGCACTCTATCGGCTTCCTTTAAATGCTTTCTCTACAAGTTAGGTGTTTCAGTTCATGAAATGAAACTCTTCTACTCCCAGTTTTCCCTGAACGACTAATAAGGTGCATGGATTGTTGCAGGTTATTCATCCATCTAATGATCCAAAAGTGAAAAAGTACCATGATGCCAAATACAAGATATTCCGTGGCCTTTATGAACAACAGCTCTCTAATCGTTCTGTGATGGCTCAGGCGTTGGCATAGCAAAGGAGAATGCTTGGACAGTTGGACTCAAAACTTTCAACTGCGATTATATGGTCTTTATGATTTACAAAGAATACATTCATGCCTTGTGGATGCAAAGGTTTATATTTTGATGCCATATTGATTTTCAAGGTTGTTTTTCGGTTATATGTAAAGAAGAAGATAAAAAACGTTCGTGCCATTTTGTCACATAGCAAAACCATAGTGATACCGTATGGTCCTGTTCACATAATGCCAAATGATTAGTAAATTGGTACTCCCTCCGGTCTCAAATGTAAGAAACAAAAAAATAAAATTGGTGGTCTCGAAAAAATATAGTAAAATGAACCTATTAAATGCAACAATTCCAAGTTTACCCTCATTAAACACACCTCATTAATGTCTTTATTACTCCAAGACAAGGGTAAAATTAGAAAAATATCACTTTTTATAATGACTTGAATGTGGTCAATCCACTTTCTTAATATGTGTGCATTTTTTTTTTGTTTCTTACATTTGAGACCGGAGGGAGTAAATATTTGCTTAATTTAGTTTGATAGTTATTATTTTTATATCCACAAAAAGTACATGGTTATTTTAGAAGAAAAAAAAGTACATGTTTAGTGCCGTATAGATTATATACTTTTGTTAGTTCAGTTCATTATCTGGTTAATGAGTTATCATTTTTTTTTTCTTTCTAGAATTAATTTCCATCTCTTCCACCTACTAAAATGTATACTTGTCAAACAAAAAAAATGTACATTGTTAACGACTTCTGAATAATTGATCAATTCAGTTCATTAAGTGATTATTGAGTTATTTTGATACTACAGTCTAGAGTATATTTCTTACAATCCGCTAAAAAAGTAATGTTTGATTTTTTTTTTTTTAGGAAAAAGATAATGCTTAATGACTTGTACATTTTCGGTTAATGTTAATGGTATATTTTGAGCATTAATTAGTTGTAAATATACTACTCCTGGTTTACCAAATTAATATCAGTGGTCAATACAATGTTAAATCTAGTTAGCGTTAATGTGATTTTTAGTTAATAATTAGGTAATGAACTAAGTTATTTTTTTGAGGGAATGTAATGAACAAAGTTATTTAGTCATAATATTCTCCTATATACTTCTCATACATTTAACAGTTAATGAAATTTTTCTTATAAGATTCGTATAATCACTCATTTATTGGAACAGATGGAGTAGATTGCTATATCTAGTAGGATCAACTCATGTTAGATTAAGAGTTTGAAAATGATGATTGATCTAATCCAAGCGTGCACTTATTACATTACATAAAATTAAAACGAGAGTGATAGAGTTAAATTAATGAACGATGCCAGTGGCATAACTTGTCAATTCACACTAACATCATCAAATCAAGAACATGAATCTAATATACTATTTACCAACACAATTTATGTCGGGGAGAATCTATTACCGAAGACAATTTAGTTACGGATTCCTCAGATTGAATTACAACATTAAAAAATAAATGAAAACATTGTCGCCGCTGTCAATATAATGACTTATTAATAGTACACCTTATACCTTACCATCATTATTATAAGAAAAAATTAATATTTTTAATTAATTTATTAAATAATGTATATATTTTTTATTATAAATCACATACATCATTTAATAAATGAATCTGAAATATTAATTTTTGTTTATAATAATAATCGAAAAATGTATAAAAGGTTGATTAATAGAAGCATTTAATTTTTGTTAACAATATAAAAATTTCTTTAATTAATGATCCGGAGTCAAACTCACTTAAACTTTCGAGAATCAATAATAAAAATGGCATATGCGGGGAAGATAATATAATATACGAAAAAAATGCTGTTACAAGAACGTGCCACGTGTGACTCTACATGGCAACTTGACATAGCATCTTGGAACCATCCATACACATCCATCGTCACAACCCCACTTCTTCCTCTCTTCTCCCATGGTGCTGCTTCTTCTTCATCATCGTCACCATCTTCTTCTTCTTCCTATTCAATTCAATCATCCATGTTAAAATTCCACCTTCAACCTCTTTCATTTTCCTTTTTTCAGCTCAAAGTACTCTCCACAATAACACCCACTTCCACAATCTCAAATAACTAATAATAAGTGTCTCTTTGGGATAGAACAAACCCATCAAATATTTTTTCATTGGGTCATTTTTCCACTAATAAATTTCAAATTTTGATATCTGGGTCATTTCATATTCCCTTTATCAGGTATCACTAGTTGTTCCCTCAAAATTTGGATCTGTTTCTCATAGAAGCTTCTTTTTGTTCCTATTTACTATTAATATAATTATTATTATTATTATTGGTTTGTGGTTAATCTTGGAAACGTGTTTTTTTGTTTTTGTTTTATGATGTTAACGTAATTTGAAATCATAAACTTACAAAGAAAAAACACTGTGTGTGTGTGGATTGTGTTGGAGATCTGTGTGAAAACATTTGAGTGCTGTGTATGATGTGATGTGTAATAAAAGGTTTCAATGTTTGAGCGAGTGTGAGAATACTGTTACTGATCATAGACAACAACACTTTATGATGATGGATAGTCCCACAGCCATTAGATCACCGGCCACCACCGGTTCGGGTTCCGGTTCGAACGATGATGGCCGGCGTGTTAAATTTTTGTGTAGCTTTCTAGGTAGCATAATGCCACGTCCACAAGATGGGAAGTTACGTTACGTAGGTGGTGAGACACGAATTGTGAGTGTTTCGAGGGATATCAGTTTTGAGGAGTTGATGGGGAAAATGAGGGAGTTGTATGAAGGTGTGGCTGTGTTGAAGTATCAACAACCTGATGAAGATCTTGATGCACTTGTTTCTGTTGTTAATGATGATGATGTGGTTAATATGATGGAAGAGTACGATAAGTTGGGTTCTGGAGATGGGTTCACTAGGCTTAGGATTTTCTTGTTTTCGCAATCCGAGCAAGATGGTTCGGCACATTTTATTGATGGGGATGATCCCGAGAGGAGGTATGTGGATGCATTGAATAGTTTGAATGATGCTTCTGAGTTAAGGAGGTTGCAACAAATGGAGTTTCCGTTGATTGGTACTGTTGAGGATATCCATGTGGGTGATCAGTATATTAGTCCGGTTGGTATGGAAAATGGGATTCTTAGTCAGAGAAGTGGGGAGCTAGCTATGTCACAATATGGTTTGCATCATATGCCTATTCAGCATCAGCAACCTATGGGACAGAGGTATAATGAAATCGATGCTCCGTGGAATTCTGGTTATTACTCTCCTAGGCATCATGGTCAGTGTCACCATGATTCTAGAACATCATTGGTTGAGTATCCGTCTTCACCTTCTGGTGCAAGGTACCGAATGCCCTTTCCTGAGATGCCAGATAAGGGAATTGATAGAGTGTCGGATGAGTATGCTCGACATCACGTAAACCACCATCCTGTGTATGATAATCAACCGCAGTATCCGGAAAATGTTGTTTGGTTGCCGACTGGACCAGCACATGGTGGTGATAAGTCTGGTTTTCCAGGCAACGTTCTTCATGGTTCCCATGCTCTTGATGGGAATAATATTTGCGAGCACTGTCGTATGAATTTTCAGAGGCCTCAACCACATTTGGAGCATCCTAATATGCTTCCATCTGTTGCCATTCCATGTCCAGAATGTCCTTCAAGCAGGGATGCTCTCATAGTGAATGCTGATGCCAAGTTACAACCTCCTATGTATCCCAATGATACTCGGAATCATGAGAGAGGATGTGGTTTGCAGCATCAGAATTCTGCAAGAGTGGGTGATCATTATGTTGGCGATGTTCCTATCATTAGTTTCTCTCCCAGACATGGTAGTATGATTGATGGACATGCTCTTCCTTCCAATCATGTTCATCAACCAGTTGGACCTGAATTGGGGGTTGAACTGTTCCCTGACCAAACCATGGCTGCTATACCACATCTAAAAATTCCTCCACTGGAAGAATCCAGTGTGCAGTATGGAAATCCACCTTCTCCTTATGGAGTAGATAATAACTATGCCATGCCTCGTGGACAAGCACCTGGTTATACTCTCTGGAGAAACGGGCCGACTCCGGTTCATATTGGACCACCGCATGAGGCAATTACGCTACCTCAGCCGGTTGATGGTGTGATAAATGCTGGAATAATCAGGGGAGAGGGCAGTCCAGGATTTTTCGTTGGACCAGATAGTCAAAGTCTTTGGGTTGATTCGTCACAGAAATTTTCAGGTCATGATGGGTCAGCCACCCCAGAATACCCTCACGCAAATGCTCCAAAGTTGAATCCAATGGCTATTGATCAGGAAAACCCACACCCGATTATTGTAGATGCCATCCATCCTCCACAGGATGTAAACGCTAGTACCTACTTGGAACCTGTGCAGCTGCAAAAATCTTCATTTCATATGGTTCACAATAACGGGGTTTTAAAAAATGATGCTCATTTGACTGAAGGGATTAGTTTGCAATCTATAGGGTTGCTTGGAGAAAGACAAGAAGCAAAAAAAGAGGATACAGTTGAAAAATCTAATGTGCAAAGTATATCTTTTCCAGAACAAAGTCAAATTGTTGAAAATGTATCCAGCACCGCTGCTTCTGTGGTTGAATGGGATAATTCATTTTCGAAACCTGCATCAGGGTGTGAACATGGCGAGAAAGTGGCTGATAAGGATTGTTCTGCTCCTGAAGATTCTAAAGGTTTAGTTGATCAATTTAATATCTTGCCTGAGTTGATTGCTTCTGTTAAAAAGGCTGCGTTAGAATGCCACGACGAGGTGAAACCTACAGGTAAAGAGAATGCCAATTGTCAGATGGACAATTCGAATACCAAAGAAGAAAAGGCAAATGAAGTTGAACCAGTGGTGAGGAAGTGATTTTGTTTTCTCCTTTCAAAAGTAAAATGTGGTTATTTTTTTCCCCGAGAAGTGTGGTGTGTCACATTGGTTTATATGTTATTTGTGTTTATTTGTTATGTAGAATGTTCATGGTGATTTAGAATTGGACTCTGAAAATGACCGTGTTGATACTTCTAAAATCGAGCCTACGAAGGCTGAGGCAGAAGCAATTGCCAGGGGATTGCAGGTTTTCATCCCATCTTCCTCATAACCATTATGTTCATATCACTTTTTTGTTTGAGGTCTTTTATGGTCTTTCTTATCCCACATGACTCAGTTTTGATGGTTGGCTGCTATTTTTTCAGACGATTAAAAATGATGATTTGGAGGAGATCCGTGAGCTAGGTTCTGGAACTTATGGAGCTGTTTATCATGGGAAGTGGAAAGGTTCTGATGTCGCCATTAAGAGAATAAAAGCTAGCTGTTTTGCTGGAAGACCATCCGAAAGAGCAAGATTGGTAATATTAGTATCTAATAGCTTTTCATATTGTTTAAGTAACTGTTGATTGGTGATATTAGAATGCTTAATATTTTGTTCTATATAGAAATGCACTCAATTTGTGTTGGATGAAAAAAACAATCTGAATTTCCCCATTTTAAGTATATTAAAAATAGGGAAATGATAAAACAAGTAAAAATACTTGCAAGTAGTTTTGTCTATATTAAAACATTCAGTGGATCCCCAACTCTGTAGTGACTTCATTTTGGTTGTTGTCCTAGATTGCCGATTTCTGGAAGGAGGCATTGATGCTTAGTTCATTGCATCATCCAAATGTTGTCTCTTTCTATGGTATTGTTCGTGATGGCCCTGATGGCTCTTTAGCAACAGTGACAGAATTCATGGTTAATGGATCTTTGAAACAGTTCTTGCATAAGAAGGACAGGTAATGTGACTCAGGCATGAGTTTACATTTCATCCATACTTGAAAATATTTTCAAGCCCTCTGAGAATTTTATGGACTGGTGATATATTATTTATGTTGTTTTTCTTTGACGAATTTAACAGAACGATAGATCGACGGAAGAGGCTCATTATAGCCATGGATTCTGCATTTGGGATGGAGTATTTGCATGGAAAGAACATTGTTCATTTTGATTTGAAATGCGAGAATCTATTGGTAAATATGAGAGATCCACAAAGGCCTGTCTGCAAGGTACTCACAAGCATTGCAATAAAACAATTCATTATCTACTCTAAATAGACAAATTTCATATGGAGGTACACACACATACACAGCAACCTGCTAGAAGAGATTTAGACAATGTCTGTGTTTTTTCAGATTGGTGATTTGGGTCTATCAAAGGTTAAACAACACACTCTAGTGTCAGGAGGGGTACGCGGAACTTTGCCGTGGATGGCACCTGAACTTCTTAGCGGGAAAAGCAATATGGTGTCAGAAAAGGTATTATCGGCATAGCTGTTTGACTTTGCGTTTCTAATACCCCTTTCATCTTTTCAGATGATCTTCTTACACAAATACTTGCTTGTGCTGTAGATTGATGTTTACTCGTTCGGGATAGTCATGTGGGAATTACTCACCGGCGATGAACCTTATGCTGATATGCATTGTGCTTCAATAATAGGTGAGAACCAAGTAACAAACTAAATGCACAGAGAAGTTTGTTTTGTTGCATGTTATGAGTTATCTTCCTCTTTAGGCCTTAAATTGATTCGACCATATATTCTGAAATTTCAAACCTTTTCCGGGTCAGAAGATCATACTGCATATCAATGTTTACTATTGTCTTTGTTTTGAAGGAGGAATTGTGAACAACACTTTACGTCCACAAATCCCGACATGGTGTGATCCTGAGTGGAAATCTCTCATGGAAAGTTCTTGGGCCTCTGATCCTGTAGAAAGGCCATCATTTTCAGAAATTTCCAAGAAGCTGAGGAGTATGGCTGCTTCAGTGAATGTGAAATAGTCAATTGATCTTGAAACACTCAACCGCGCTTCTTAGATTATACGTAGCCTATGATTGGTAATCAATGGGAAATAAGGTGAAGCGTGGTTCTTCCCGTTCAAGGCGCCAACAAGCTTATTTTTAAAAGGGAAAAATATATATTTAAAGGAGCATTCAACCTTATACAAGCTTGTGTTGTAATATCAAATCATGCCTTGGTTTAGTCTAAACAGTCTTTTATATTATTGCCTTTAATGGTATTTACCTTAGTGCAGTTAAGTGCACTTTAGTATGGATTTTCTCCGGTAGTAGCAGCATGGTGGGAGTATCAGTATGTCACATTGTGAGTGATTTTGTTAATATGCAGTTTCAAATTACCGGCTCAAAATATTTTTCTTTTGGTAATGAAGGTAATTCTGATTGTCCTATGCTGGTTTTTTGTGTGCAGTTTTTCACGTGATAATCAACTGAGGAGGAACCATGCTTTCTGGAAGGATGTGTATATAGTTAACCAACATGTCTCTGGTGTTTCATATGGAGAGGATAATGATGAATTATGCTTTCCATGTGCAGATGGAACAAATTCATTTTGTCATCTTCATTTTATTGAATTGCTTCATTATATTTATATGATACATATTTTCAATCATATGAATCTGCATACTCAATTATGTGCACTGGCTCTTGAAGCTGTATAAATAAAGTTATTTTTTATACAAAGACTTGAGTATACAACTTTAGTGACGTTCGCTCGACTTGAGGTCTCTCTCTCTAAATCTAAAAGGTCCATACAGTAATTGCACCATACAGCAGATGCAGGGAATATACATTTCCAACTTGAGTGACTTCTATGCAATTTTTTGTTTAAATAAGAAAATAAATTGGTCGTTCCTGTTAGGACCATACGTGTGCCTTTTTGTAGCTTGAGTACATGCTTTGAAAGTCTGTTTATTGAATCACTAGATATTTGAGAAATTTGGAGGATCAATTAATGTGTTTAGCTTGGCGTTTATAAATTTGATTTTGGATGAATATTATTTTAACAGCAATTAAGCTTTTTTCCCCATGATTATGGTTTTATGATGTTATAATGCTCTATCATGTATTGGGTTTAAAGATAATTATTTACCTTTTCAATTATTTTTATAGTTTTTATCTCTCTCTACTTTTTTTATTGGATATGTCTAGAGTGGATATGATCTATCTGGCCTTGAACAACCAAGGACAATTTTATATCTTAAAATCTCAATTATGTATTTTAAAATTAAAATAATAATATATCTAACAGCTGAGTAAATCCTTTTTATAGGTCTCCTTATTGCTGGATGGTTAGACTTTCTCATTATTATTTTGTAGTTAGTGTAAAGTTTTATGTTCAAGTCTCAATTATGCAATCTCACCCTTCTTTGTTATATACATTAATATGTTTGATAAAATAAATTTTTACTTTAAATGTGTTTTGAGATTTAACTTTAATACTAAGCTTAGGATAAAAAGTAGGAATAGTTTATTTGACATATTTTTTCTCTTTCTGAAATGGGAAAGTCTAGCTCATTTCATTAACAATAATATAATCAATATAAGATGGTGATTTAATAGAAAGATGAACACTAGCTACAGATGTGGTAATCCCTTTTCATAAAAAAGAAGAAAGATGCGGCAACCCCTTTCACACCGGAATACATAAAATTGTTTTCCTCGATTAAAACCATTATTTAACTTTGAAATAGCTATCGCAAAATTTAACTTAGTTTCTTTACAACAAATTATGTTGAGAGGTAAATTTTTTATCAGTGGTACAATTTTTCACAAAATCAGAGATCATCAACCATTAGTTTGAGAACGTCTTTCAAATCAACTTAAAGATCTTTCATAATTGAAAATAGTATCACGGAATGGAAACACAATTTTAAAACTATAAAACTTACCTACAATATTGATCGATTTAAGCACACTTTTTTGATTGTATCGCAACGGTCCTTCCGGACATATTCCATATATGTTTAGCAAAAAAATGCGCGAAAGACAACAATTACAAAGGTTTTAGTCACATATATGGGTCAATAGGTATTATGAAGTAGAACAAAATGAATAAAAGTGAAATTCTCATTAATGTGATAAGTGTTTACAAGCTTATTTATAGATGATGGAGTGTACACTATAGTTAAGATAGAGTGATTGCATCTAATAATCTCTAATCACTAAGCTAATCTATCTTGCTTGCTCTCCAAGTCATCTTCTTCACACTTGTTGTGTAATAGCCCCTCACAAGATGGAGGTTGATAGATGTCTATGAAGCCCAACTTGGATAACAAAAGACCAAAGGGTTGAGGCAAGAGAGGTTTTCTGAAGAAATCTGCTAACTGTTCGTGGGAAGAAACAGGCAGAAGCTTTAAGATGCCAGCATGAAGCTTCTCTCTTACTATATGACAGTCAATGTCTAAATGCTTGGTTCTTTCATGAAATACAAGATTAGCAGCTATGTGGAGAACACTTTGATTGTCACAAAACAACACTGGAAGTTTAGGGCATTTGACATGTAAGTCTCTGAGTAAGTAAAGAAGCCATTGCAATTCACAAGCAACTGAAGCCAAAACTCTGTACTCTGCCTCAGATGAAGATCTGGATATAGTCATTTGCTTCTTTGTTCTCCATGAAATCAAGGAGTTGCCAAGAGAGAAACACTGGCCACTAATTGATCTTCTAGTGTCAATACACCCTGCCCAATCAGCATCAGAGAAGCCTTGCAAGTGTAGAGAAGAGCTTCTGGGAAAATGAAGACCTTTGCCAGGACATCCCTTCAGATATCTGAGAACCCTTA
>Ga0228710_1000590_pt1 | contig 47735 bp, 29 predicted proteins | sample MedpolnodulmetaG_FD_177995 | JGI IMG/M metagenome (GOLD analysis project Ga0228710, IMG submission 177995) | Root nodule microbial communities from Medicago polymorpha collected in Santa Monica, California, United States - pink nodules | ecosystem: Host-associated > Plants > Roots > Nodule... | reverse complement strand
GCTATATAGATAATATAATAATTTAGTTTTTAAGCAAAAATATAGATTGTAATTGTTCTATTCGAATGATCTCATTTTCATTGTCAATAGAAGTATAATTTTCAATATTAATAATCTAACAATCATTTAATCGTTTGTCTCTCATATACGTTTTCATTTTCGAATCTTTATAATATTCATAAAACATAAAAACACATGGTAGAGAGATAGAGTTTTAGAGTATTAAATATTAGTATGTTTGTTTATATACTAATGGGACATAATTAAATTTATCCTCCACATTTATCCTTTTAATTTGATCTATTAGTGTGCATGATAAGTATTAAATCAATTTTTTCCAAAGCAAAGTGAGAGCCACGGCCCACACACCCCTAAACGTGAGGCCGTCCCTGTTTGTCAGTGTGACCGCCGTTGTATAAATAAGTTTTTTTAGTGGTGGCCGAGGTATAAAACTCAGATCTTGCATATGTTATACATCGTCCTTTCAACTGAACTAAGTTCATGAGGATTTACCATTTTTATATGTTTGATTGACAATGAAATTATAAAAATCAATGTCACTATGATTTTGGAAAAAATATCTTTTTAATTTGAATCTTAAACTAGATTACAGTGACAAATCAATGCTCATTCGAACATACAATTTGTAGTAGTAACTTTTTGATAGTATGTTAATATTGAATAGTTTTCCTCCTTTTATAGGAACCTCCCTTTTAGTGGTTTTATTTATGTGAAATTACATTACCATAAACTTGTTTCCGGTAGTGTATTTTACACTCTCTTAGCAAAGTCTAGGGGGGATGATCAATTACTAAGAAAAAGAAAGAAAAAAGAGTTGTTGAGGGGTTTTAGATGTTTTCTTTTTTACTTTGAATATTTTTCTCATTAGTGAAACGATGACATGATCAATGTCAATAGGAACAAAAATAAATAAGTGAAATATATTTTGAGTTAAACTTTGACCCACACATATTTAGCTTTCCTGATTTTCAAAAATTGCACATATCAGCCATTGTTGTTGGATTGAAAAGCTACACACTAACGTGAGATAAATTGCAAATAAAAAAAAAAAGAATGAGAGTATGAATTAAAATTGTGTGATTGTATTGAATAGAATGTTGTAGATAGTAATATATACAATGCAATAAGCACATATATACAGAGATGTCTATGCTAACAAACTATGGTTATTTGACTATCAAGTTAATCTCTAACTATTCACCTAACTAACTTAATCTTATCCAATCTAACTTCTAACTAGTAATTAATTTCTAAAAACGTGTGATAATCTAAAATGTATACATGGTAACAATTGTAATCGTCACATTCTCTATAGTGATCTGTGCCAATGCAAACTATCTATCAAAATAATCCACAAGAGAATTTTTCATGACCATGATCTACATTATGCAAAATATTTATTTTTTGAATTTGTTTTGCAAACCAAAGAGAAACATTATTTTCAAGCAAAGTGATGAAATATAAGAAAATAGGTTTTAACAATCAACATGTTTTATATTATTTGTGTTCGTCACTTTTGACTTCCTAACTGTTGTGAATTCGATGAAAAATCACACCAATAATAAATTTGATGTGTGGAGCAAGTGATAGTCAAGAAATAAAAACAAAGTGTATGGAAGTTATAATCACAAACAAAAGTAGAAAACAGCAAGAGAAAGAAAGAGAGAACATAAGAGAATTTGTTTACCCAGTTCGGTCCAAATTGACCTAGTCTGGGGAGAGAGCAGCCCTCCATTTTACTATAATGATGAGTAACTTTACAAAAGAGATATCAATGGGTTATAAGAACAAGTCTCCAGCCTAATTCTATCCGAAGCCCCAATCTCTTCCCGTGACCAAGAGACTCAATCCTAATAGTGTTTCTCAAGGTGAATCAATCCAACCTTAGTGTTTGTTGCCAAGAGCAAACTCTATACAAACCCTAGTTTGATTTCTAAACCCTTGTTTCAACCCCCTCTATCTTCAAGTTTACTCTGATACAATGTCTATATTTATAGTAAAAGTATCGCTTAACAATTGGAACAAATCTGCACTGAAAAATACGTTTATGTTTTTTGCCTCCAGAGCACCATCGAGCCACGTTGCGATCCCATCGTGGCACAATTTTTCCAGAAACTGATTTTAAGTTAACCGTCACATTAACACTACAAACAGTTAATCATCTGTGAATAGTTTAAAAAGGAACATTCATATCAATATTGTTTCTTTTAACTCAATGGATATTTTGTTTAAAATGATTAGTTTTTGTCATCCAAAAGGGATAGCGGTGCAGCTTGTTACCTGCTTCCCTACCACTCTTGAATAATTTTCTATATTTTATGTGATTAAAATATATGAAGACATCTCAACCATGGGGATTTTATTTAGGCTAATGAAACATTACCCTATCCAATTCAATCCATTGTGATAAGTTGTTCAATACTTATCAAGATTTATGAAGACAAAGGATAAGTACGCAAGAATTCGTGTGTTTCATGAGTCACGATATGTAGAAACACATTCCACATTTATGGTATGCCCATAACTAAAGTCACTAGGATAAGACATACCATATATGATTAAAATGTGAAAGAAAAAAAAAATGTGATGAGTCATATTTCAAGCCACATTCATGTACTTTTTGACAAATTATCCTTACGTATAATTTTTTATTCCACATCTAATTCTTGCCAGCACGATAACTTCATCATCTGATGTGTTTTATCTTTTATTTGATTAAATCATTGATGTAGGGGGGGACCATATTTAGTTGATATCACCAATGAACCTATATATATAGCACACTAATTTCGTTAGCTGATATACTTGTATTCACACAAGGAGCAATAGCAAATTATCGAATTTCAATAGAAAAAGAGTAAGTTGTCGAATTGGTCATTTTGTTTTGTATATTTTTTCTTATCTTATTTTATTTTGTTATTTACATCAACTTTAGTGTCATGTATTTCACACAATAAAATACCAATATTAAATGTTGAATAGTTCCCTTAAAAAAACAAATGTTGAATAATTAGCGTATTAGATGAATGCTATCAACACATATTTTATTACACGCTTCTTAACACACTTTCTGTAATTTGTTGGATATTAAATTGGTCCTATTAAATTTATGTGGGGTTTACATGATTTAATGATATCCATTTGAATTTCAACTAATTAGATAAAGTGTGTTAGAATGTGCACTGTTAACTTGAACAAACAAAAAAATGTGTGTTGTTAACGTTGTCAATCGATTGAGACAATACTCTAAAGAGATAAAATATGATGTTAAAATAAAATTCAGTAAAGTGTGGCACATTTATTCCCTTCTATGGATTCTTGTTTGGATTTTCCATTACTGGTCTTATATTTTCCAAGTGAATGTTATGTTTTTATTTCGATTGGCTTTATTTATGATTTATTTTTATTTTTGTTTTTGATCTTCCTAGTGGTGCAAAACAAGGATGGAACTGTTGCAGTAGCTTCTGCTTTTGCTGGCCACAAGCAAGGTATTGCTGTGAACACTTCAGTTTTCATCTTCCAATTTCACTCATTCATTCATTATCACAATATGGTCCATGATTGAAATTTTCGCACTAAAGTCCTTGTTTTAGGCTTTACTAAGAGAAGGTTCCATGATTGAAAATAATTGCAATCAAAATTAAAATAATTATAATAGTAGCTTTAGGCTATAGTGCATGTTTCAATTGAGGTGAGTTTCGGGAGATATATTGGAACCGTGATTTTGTTGAACTCTATAGTACAATTTTTTCTAAAATTATAACAACATCCGATAAAACATTTTAAACGACCTCAACTGTTAATTTGAGGTCAAACAATTGATACTATCCGATTAATTTGAGATCGAACGACCAAAATTTATTGTTGTGTCACGCATATACATGTAGACATTAGGCTTGAAATGATATTTTCATCTATGACTTACTCATTTTTATTGTGTTATTAGCTATCAAGGATAGAGACCATAAATTTTTAAGAAAAGCAGTTGAAGAAGCCTATAAAGGTGTAGAATGTGAAGATGGAGGTCCATTTGGTGCTGTTATAGTTTTGAATGATGAAGTTATTGCTAGTTGTCACAACATGGTTCTAAGGAACACAGACCCTTCTGCTCATGCTGAAGTCACAGCAATAAGAGAGGTTATTCAATTAAATAAGTTTTACTCAAATAATTTCCTTAATTTTTATTTTTTATTTTTTATTAGTTAATCGAATTTTTACACACAATGCTATCATTTTTTAGGCTTGTAAGAAGCTGAAGCAGATAGAACTTTCTGAATGTGAAATATATGCTTCTTGTGAGCCATGTCCAATGTGCTTTGGTGCTATCCACCTTTCACGTGTTAAGGTTGTAACTTCCTAATTCCTTTGCATTTATTTTCTTTTTTTTTCTTCCGATGAAATGGCAAAGCCATAATAACTCACATACAAAGTGGAGATGTCGAGGTTCGACCCCGGTCATGACATTTGACTTAACAATTTTGACATTTTTGCTAGTTGAACTACGACTTATGAGATTGCATTTATTTTTGTTATTTTTATTTGGTAAACAAATTATGGAAGTTTCTAATTTTATTTTTAACATATTTTTGGGCACACCTTTTCTCATATTATATAGTATTATTTTTTATGCAGAGGTTGGTTTATGGAGCAAAAGCTGAGGCAGCAATTGCAATTGGTTTTGATGATTTTATAGCTGATGCATTGAGAGGTACTGGATTTTATCAGAAAGCACAATTGGAAATTAAAAGAGCTGATGGCAATGAAGCCATAATTGCTGAAGAAGTGTTTGAGAAAACAAAGGAAAAATTTCGAATGTATTAATTAAGTCTTGTCTATTTTCCTAAGTCATTATTATTAATTGCCAATGATAATTAGCTTCGTATATAAATAAGCTTGTTACCATCATGTCTATCATAGAAGTATCGGTTGTGGAGGATCAAAATGCAAGTTATAGAGTAATAAATATTTGATGAAAGATTGTGTTAAATTATTGTATTGTTTAATTGCATATTTGATCCCTTATGTTTATTTTAGTTTTTAAGTTGGTCTCTTATGTTTTAAAAGTTTTAAGTTGGTCCCTTACGTTTTAAAAGTTTCAAGCTGATCTAAAACGTTACTTCCGTTGGAATAAGTTAGTCCCTTCAGTCACATAACGGTTATAGATTCGGGTTGATAATATGCGTTATGAAACTTAACTTATTTTTTTGTTTTATTAAATTCAATATCATGTCATGGAATGGACTAACTTATTATAATATGAGTAACGTTTTGGACCAACTAAAAACTTTTAAAGCATAAGGGACCAACTTAAAACTTTCAAAACACAAGGGACCAAATTAAAAACTAAAATAAATATAAGAATCAAACATGTAATTAAGTCTATTGTAAATTTGCAGTAGTCTTCTTTTAAGGAGGAACCTTGTAATAGTTGCATCATAGAAGATGGGCCTTTTTTTATAACAATAGGAGTATGCATGTTAAACTAACCAATTTAGCATGCATACTATCACTTAGTTCAACACTTTAGGCAAATGTCTTTTATTTATTAACTAATCAATTATACTCTTATTTAATTTATTCTTCATTTTCAATTATTTAATAAAATCATATTTAACAAAATAAACCGTGTCATTATATATTTTCTTTTAAACTGGAACATATGAAAAAATATCACTATGATAAATGTCGTCTCAACCGTGTCATAAACCTTCATTCCCCTCTAAATCGGATGGTTAAAGACCAAACAAATATAAAAGTAAATAAATATAAAGACATAGGGAAATTAAAGAACTAAAAGATGGAAAAAAAATTCTTGCAACATGTGGATTCAATGTTGTAAAAGTTTAATTATTTATATTTTTAATACAAAATTTATTTCTAGTTTTCTTTCTTAGTTTCTTAACTTATGTCTTTAAAACACAAGTTAGCATGACCCAAAAAAATAATATGACATTGAATGCTTGGATGAGGGGTATATATCCGACCAAACTTTTTAGTGTCATTGTCGTGTTCACTATTATTCAAACCTTTACTTTGAAAAAGCGTGTCTATGAGAAAATAGTTTCACAAAATGAATCTCTTACTAATAGTTTATCAGCAGAGTTATTCCCCCTTAGGATAAACATATTAAAACAAGAAATTTATAGAACTAGTTAACAATCTACAAATAATTCCTCTAAGAAACCAAATTTTGAGATATAAAAGTCAGAATAGTTAGCAAATAAAAACCAAACTGCCAAAATCTCAACACCCAAAATCTCATGATCATTGCCCCTATAAACTCCTCTTTGTACAAACTAGTATGGCAATTTCATTTTCCATCCTATTATCTTCTCACGTAACTCAATTATAAAAAATACTATCGTTTATATTATATGATTCGAACTATTTTTAAGTATTTTTGGATATAATTTGAAAACAACTAAAAACAAGATCTCATATGTAATTGATAAGAAGGTCTTTGCAGACCATCATATTATCTCCACATAAACTGCACAACAATTGTGGGGATTGTATGAGTGGTCAACAGTGATCAATGTATCATAGCTCACTCCAAAACTGAATTTAAGAAAGAAATTCCTATAAGGAATGAAAAGTGAAAAATGAATGAAAATGTTAAAACATGCAAGGCAATTTAAAGTCATAAAACATTCCTAAATTGTAACTATAGTCAAAGCAAACATCTATATTGTTTAAAATTCAGTCTACACATCATAAATCATCCAAACCTCGCTTGTAACGTCATAGTCCATATTATGGGTTGGTTTGGATTATACAATCCAAATTCATTCCAAAAGTATTTCAAATTATATAATCCAGAGCAGTCCTATATGTGTTAATACTTGAGGTTTAAAGGGTTTGCAGGACGTAGAACATAGGAAGTTTAATTTCAACAACATACATAAAAATAAAAATTTAGACAGCATAAAAAATACAACAATCTAATTCAACAGTGTTAAATAACATGACAAAACACACAAAAGATAATGGATCAACCAAACTTAAATCTTCATATAGTCTATCTGTGCAAGCCCGTATTTCTTTGTAGGTTATGGGCCAAATCAAACTTTCCAAAATATCTTGGAAAGATCTGACTGAGGAAGCGTCCAACTCGACCAATCATGTAGAATCGTACTGACAAAAAATTAAACACATGGTTCTCACGTCGTCGTCATTCCTTTGCTTCACCTGGGTGAATCGGACGCTTCCAACTGAGTTGATTGATGGACGATGATACTCAACACTCTCCACCCTCCTCGTGTCTATGTAGTTGACTCGACAATTAGTTTGATCCAACTAATCCTTCAAGCTAGACAGTGTGACATCATCACGAATCATAACTAGATTGGGTATTCCATTGTAGTAAACTGCAATTAACTTGATGTTCATATCCACAAGATAAGTGTTTGTGGTTCTTTGTTGTGTTTTGAAAATGAACCAAACACACCTATTTATGTACTTGTTCTGACAAAAAATTTAAAACCTGGTTCTTATGTCGTCATTCCTGAGCTTCATCTAGGTGAACCGGAGGATTCTAGCTGAGTTGATTGATGGGAGACGATACTGAACATTGTCCACCCCCATTGTGTCTCTATAGTTGAATCGACAATTAATTTGATCCAACTAATCCTTCAAGCTAGATTGTGTAACACCAACACAAATTATAAAAAGATTGGGTTTCCCCCATTGTAGTAAACTGCGACTAACTTGGTGTTCGGACCTACAAGATACGTGTTCGTGATTCTTTGTTGTGTTTTGAAAATGAACCAAACACACCTATTTATAGAAATTTTTGTGCATCGTGGACCACAAAAATTGTCGGTGCAATGTGGACCAACGTCAAATCATGTTTGTATGGTTCAGATTATAAAATTTGAAGTCTCAAACCCTCCAAAGTATAGGTTTTAACACAGTCTTGAACCAGTTCAAATTATATAATCTAAACAATTCTGGGATGGTTTCAGATTCTATAATCCGAACTAGTTCAACATGTGGGCGATGGCTTAATTAGCAAGACTCATTCATTTCACATGTGTTTTTTGTCCTTTCACTGGTTAGACACGTTTTCCCTTCCTTTGATTGGACATTACAATGTATGAATTTCACCTATAGATACCTACTCATTCTTAAAATCCTCATTCCAAATCACATTCTCTTCTTCTCTTTTAGTGTTCATGAAGTCAATGTTCCATCGTTGGACTTTCATGCAAAGGTTCACCCCATCTTGTAAGGATAGTATGAATGGTCAAAGGACAATGTCTCACTTTGCAAATTTGCATCAAATATCAATATAGATTTGAGCTTGCTCATTAGAGTCTCATTCTTTCACCTTCTCCTAGCTAAGGATGTGCCAGAAGAAACAAACTTTCCCCTCTTTCACTTATTTCATCTTACTAATGTATGTTACTCCTTTGCAGAGTTGATTAATACGTTTTTGGACTACATAATATGAAAATCTCCAAAAAGTAGTTTGTATTCTACTATAATCCGAACGGAAGTAGTTTTAAATTTGAGTAGGGTACGTGAGTAGAGAGTAGGGTGGGAAAAGAAGCTGTAAACTAGTATCGCTCATAAACGGACTAACTATTTGGGCCCATAAGGGATAAGAACCAAACCCATTAGTAAGTCTTGTTCCATTTTGCAAAAGCAGTCCATTCCAAAGTTTTTTCTAATTTTTTTAATTTGTATGACTTTTATGTTACTATCTTTTCGAAGAATTTTTGTCATTATCATTCTTTTTTTTTTTGTTAATTTTATTTCATTTGAATAACTTATATTTCCAAGTTTGTCATAGACCTTTAAATTCGTTTGTCCATTGAACAAATGAATAATATATATAATTTGGAAGCTTATTGACAAATTAGTCAAGAACGACTTAATTTGTATGTATACATGCTTTGTGAACCTTAAGCCAACGACTTGGAGAATTATTACTTGAGGACAAGGCATATAAGGCCATAAGCAACACTAACTAAAACGACAAGGGACACTCATATTATCAAATTCTACATATATGGGTCTTCACTATACCTTTGTTGAACAAGTCAATCTAATTTCTGGTTGAACCAATCATAAAAGTAGCTAACATAATAAGTTGAGATTTGAGAAACTTATCCATAATATATGATAAAGAGCAAAATTGAAGACCAAAGTGAAAAGAATGAATGGTGTGAAAGGTATCCTGCGCCGCATTCCTTTACCACAACACCTGATTCTTGTCTCTTTTCTTCATTTTGGTATGACTTTGAGGCTAGTCACAGTTTTTTGTCGTTTAAGTTCATGAGTAAACTCAGTCCTTTGAAATATGGAGGCAATAATTCCTACAAGACAACCAGGCACGGCAGTGTTCTACATTAGTGTTGTCCTACTTGAAGTTTGGGTTGTCAAGATTTTTGGTACATTTTTAGGGTAGCGTCTTGCAAAATGACACTTGTTAAGAATTCAAAAATAGAAATGATTTATAATTTTTATGTAGGAAATATTACTTTTTAAACTTTCAATGTGTTAAATGCATTATTTATAAAACAAAATTTCTTTTTGGACTTCTTAACAAGCGCCCTAAATGCACTTGTTAACATTTCCGCTTAAGGTATTGGCTAGGAATGTTGGTTTTTCCTTCTCATCTCTATGATTTTCTCTAGAAATTTTCTGTTCACATATGTCATAAGGCTGAAACACACCAATTAAAGACGAAAATACCCTTCGGCAGTTAACTGCCGCTGGTTTCACTATTCCTCGGCATTTTTCGGTCAGTTTTTATCTGTAATTCAACCAGAGCATTTACAAAGGCAATACAACTCATACAACATTTATACTCAGTCATAAACAAGAAAAATACAATATCTTTTACAGTTGTCCATAAACAAATCAATCCATCATTTCATTAAAATTACACGAATGTTTGAAAGTCATCTAAACATTAAAGAGTGTCCATAATTAAACAACACATTACATTAAATTAAATATATACCGACATTCTATGTACTTGCAGATGGAACAAACACACATATATAATATATTATCTTCCACCATATTCCTAATCATAAATCCAACGTCGCTATTGTTGCGAATAAGCCAAGGCATATAACTCGCTGTTTTCCATGCGTGTTCATCTTTATCTTCTCCTAGGTCTATGCAAGGCATTTGAGCAAATAAGTGACGTGTATATTGATTTTCACGAAGATGCTCAAAATATGTGTTAAGTTGTGCCTTCAAATCATCAAGAGATATCATAACCTTAACTGTCTTTTTGAAAGAAGAGTACCGAACACGGCCTTCAATTTTTGCAACCTCAAACATGTTTCACTTCACAAAAGCTTTATGATAAAAATTATACATTATGATGAAATTAAACGAAACGCAATAATCAATAAAAATGTATATCAAATGCGTAAACATTAATAAGAAATAAATAAGTATTGCACTAGTTTCACCACATAAAAGTCATATTTTAATATATTATATAAATTACATAATGTTAGTTATATATTGCCCACAAAAAATTGGCGTTACAATATCGGCCCCCAAAAGATATGTTGGTGTAATTTCTACCAAAAAATTGGCGTTGCAATACCGACAAAAAATCACTCGTTAATCACCAAATGATTGGGGAAGATCACTTTAAATAAACATAGTTGTGCTCCTCCAACTTTGAGATTAGTAACTGCAACGCCGTCTTGTCACTTCTATTTGACCTCCATATTTGTTGACGTTCATTGTATACTTGCTTGTTATTTGTCATGCAATCTTGTCTTTTGCTCTTCAAATTTAACAAAATATTTCTTGGATGCACCTTGCTCTTGGTCAAGTCATGTACAATCTTCTTGTCATCTTCTTTTAATCTACCGGCAAGTATGTGTCCTTCTAAAGCCGACTTCATCGCATGGTTGTGAACTCCATTAAGAATGTTCAATCTCCATTCATTTGTTTGCCTACTAAGATATCCACTAACCATGAACATACACCCACATTTTCTTGAGCCCGTTGTCTCATGCTTCGTTTTATTTTACGGCACTTTGTGAGCTCCACTCCTTTCACACACTAGTCGCACCATAAGATTGATCAAACTGGATCTTTGTGTAACAATAGTAAATCCCGCCTTATTTGCTTGACGACGTACTCAATTAAGCAATTCATCCATATCTTTCCATTTAACGTCATCGGGAAAAAAACTTAGTCGTGTCAATTTCGTTGGCATGAAGTGGGAGGACACCAGAGTCAACATATATTGAAGCTTCAACATGGACAGAAGCTCCATCAATGTTTGGTTTGCCTTCAACCTTAGGCGGTTTGACATCTCCATATTTTTCGACAAAATTTGGTTTTGTCTCTCCCGGATCATCAACTGCGTTCTCAACTATTACTATAAATATACAACACATAACTATGAATTAACAACTAACTAACGCATAAACATCAATGTCATAATGAATTAAACAAAAAAAAACATCAATTTTTTTTTGGAAAAAGAGGCAGTAGCATGCGAAAACTGCGAGTTTTCCTCGGCAGTTAACTGTCGGTGCTCCCATACCTCGGCACTTAACTGTCGATGTCCCCATGTCAGTGGTTTGCAAAAACTGACAGCAAAAACCCTGAAAACAACTCAAAATAAATCGATTCAAAGCAACAATACCTGTTTTTTTATGTCAAAAGTATGTTGATACCTCCTAGGAGTGATGCTTCAATGATTTTGGAGCAAAATTTGATGAAAAAAATATTGGATTTGGGTTTTTTTTTTTTTATGGAAATGGTAAGTAAGTTGATGAAGAAATAGTGAGTATGGGGAGCAACTGCCTGTTTGATCTGATGGAACAGTTCATCAGCAGTTAACTACCGAGGAATTCAAAATCAAGCTGCAGTTAACTGCCGAGGAATATTGAAACCGGTGGCAGTTAACTGCCGAGGGGTATTTACGTCTTTTAAATGTGTGTTTCAGCCTTCTTATGTGTGATGTACTATGATTATGGGCTGAATTAGAGGTGTCAAATAGGGCTCACTTTGGTTTGGCATGTGATAGTGTGATTAATTTGGAAACTAGTAGTTTATACATATTCTCCAATAGAGTTCCTATTATGGGGAAAATAGATGAATGGATTAAAGTAGTGTTGCGGAAATAGACCAATTACACAAGACCTCAAAATTTTGAGCGTGCATCTAGTTTTTCTGCTTCATTTGGTAAAAATATAGTATTTCAAATTAATTTCTAGGATCCAACACACCACCTTTTTTAGGATAAATAGTCATTTTGGTTATCCTACTGAGCTTAACTCAGTTGGTAAGAACATTGTATTCATGTTAGTCAAAATAAGTATTAATGGAAAGACTGGACTTTTTTTAGAATTTTGATATATCGAGAGACTATTATGACTACTAACGAAAATGACAATTTTTTGTTGTTAAGTAGCTTAGTAGCTAAAAATTTATTTTTTTAAGGTGAATAAGTGACGTGTACGTTGTTCGAACCTCGGCCCCTGCATATGTTATGCAATGTCTCTACCAACTGAGCTAAGCTCACGTGAGCAGCAAAAATGACTATTTACCTATACTAACCTTTTCCCTTTAACTTTCTATTTTGTAATTGGGTCGAAGTACCTCTAGCATTCCTTCTAAATATATCTTTTTTTTTATTTAGAGTTTGTTTGATGGTTAGGATAAGGAGACATGATATGATATATTAATCATATCTTGTTTAAATATTATGTTTGATGCACCAAAGTGATAGGATAAAATAAACCACTTCCATATCCTATTATGACTTGCCTTTATAATTTTTATCTTAAGTATAGGCTGAATTAAAAACTATCTTAATAGGATTAGTAATTCATTTTTTTTTTACAGAATTCATTCCTTATTTACTATGATAATATTTTGTCATTTTTAAAATAATGATATCACATATTTGTTATTATAATTAATTAGATGTCATTTTTTAAATAGTTAATTAATTATGAGAATTATTTTTATTTAATTATAATAAAATATTGATATCATGTTTGTATCAAACACATGATATGAGTAATGCTTATCATATCCCTTCAAAATAAACCATGTCTTTATCTAGCTTCATATCCTATTATGCTTCTATCATATCATGACCATCAAATGGACATGTAAAAAGAAATATGAGAAGTTTGTTTTATTTAGGTTGGAGCATCCCTTCTTAATTTTCTCTTTTTATTACCTATTTATTTAGAAAAAGTCAAATCCCCTAAAAATATATAAGACTGTCAACCACTAGTTAAGGATACAAGCTGCTTCACACACCAATATAGCTTGGATGGTTCAATTTTAAAATCCATCATCTTTAAGTTTCATTTTTTTTCTTCCTTTGGAAAAACATTGTTTGATTTTCTAAATTTACGTGGGTATGTGCATGTAAAAAACTTCTTTGCTAATACACTACTGAAAAATGTAATTTTCCAAAAGTTGAATATTTATTTTCTAGAACACGGGATAGACGCGCAAGAAAGAGCATTTTTGTTCCAAAAGTCTTCTTCCCGAAGTCCAGAACAAAACAAACTGTATTTTCATTCTATAAATATAATTTGCTAACTTAATCTCTACGCTCCATCAATCACAAATTTGGATTTTTTTAACATATTTTTCTATGCATTACATTATGCTCAAAATTTAATATAATTAATAGCCGCACACGTACGGTTGATAATTGAACGGTACATTTCAAGGAAGTTTAAGGGTAGGTTCATACCTAATGGTATATTATTACAAAAACCACTTAGGGTTGTTATGCTTACATATTGATCATGACATATTGACATGTTTGGTAGTTACATGGTCTGGATATGAGTATTCTATGTCAAAACACTCGGGGAGAAATTTGTTAAATAAAACAAAATTATTAGTTTTTTGGAGAAACAATAAACTAAACAACGTGTATGTTCTTTAAGCTAATGTTAGAACCTATGCAAACGAGGGAAGTTCAATACAAAATATTATTTGATTAGGTAGAAGAGTTTCATGGGAATGAAAGATATACAGACATTTTTATCTATTCAATTTTCGCATCATTTCATTAAAACTGGTTTATATACAGACAATTACATAGGAATGAAAGACAACAAATTATGTCGTTAACTTTTTATAGATAGTAAAATCAATCCCCTTAAAAATAACTTGATTGACCAATAAGACATAACATTGTTGTGAAACACTTTATAAACTTTATTAAATATGAAACTCCTAACAACTAAGCTTAACACATCAAAAGTAACGTATTTGCAAAGTTTATTTTCCCGAGCTTTTTAATTAACATTTTGCATATTATATACTTGATTTGTGGGGACTATATGAAATTCATCATTCCAGTCCAAGTGTTGAGACACCTGACATATTAATTTATCAATATATAAACGGTTGTCTGTACGGTTGTAAACAAGTTGAGCCTAATTAGCTTGATTCTGAAAACAATGAGTGGTAAATAGATACACAATAGCTTTTAAATCATTTTATTATAGTGATAATTCTCTTAGTGTTTAAAAGAAATTCCGTGTTGTGTTAGAGACTTCTGTGGACAATTTATTCGGCTCAAATGAAATGGCAGCGGGCAAATATGACAGTTTTGGAGGGGGAGGCAGTAGCCTTACTCAATGCCATTCATTTTGCTGATGTGAACAGATGGGACCGGGTTGTCTTCGGTCCGACTCAGCTACTATAGTGCAAGCTCTATCTTCTCCGGGTCATGGTGATTCGGAATTCTATGCTATTGTTTTTAATGTTATTTATCAGTTATCTTTACATTTCAACTTCGAGGTGAACTTTTTTAGGAGACAAGCGAACATGGTTGCTCATACTTTAGCTAGGGCGGCATGTTCTTGGGTTAGCCATCGTATTTTTTATTCTTATTATTTTTGTATTGAATATTGGTTGATTAATGATAATAGTTAACTTTGCTTTTGTCAAAAAAATAAATAAATAAATCTCTAAATGTTTCTGCGTTATAGATTTTGACAGAATGAGAGCGCTTGTGAAAATTAGGTGTGTTTTTTCGTCAAATCTTCAGCTCCTTACATAGGTGAAAACTAAGAGTTGTTGGAGAGTGTCAGCGCAACAAATGAATCATTGAGAAGTTTGATCCAAGACATTGAAATATTGCTTGATTTAGTTAATGTCGTTGAGTAGTCATTCGAAATTCTTTTGCTTCTTTTAGAATGATCGGTTTCGTTCCCTTTGTCCTTGGATTTCTTTGTTTGTTTTTGCACGTGGTAAGAAGGGGACAAACTTTACTATTCAAAAGACGGCAAAACCAGTGAGAGTCTTTTGATGTTGATGTATCTTAGAGTCTTGATATCTTCAGAGTCTTCAATCCTTCAGGGGCTTTTGACCTTCAGATGCTTAGACCTTTTCAGAGTCTTTTGTCAGACACACTTGAAAACATATTAGTATATGTAATTGTTCTTTTTTATTTTGTTATCATCAAAACTTCAAACACATTGTACAAAATCCATTTTGGTTCAACACACTCCTTAATTCTCTTTGTAAGATCCATCTCCTTCTTGGTTAATGTTATTGAGTATTCACTCAAAATTCTTTTGCTTCTTTTGGCATGATCGGTTTCATTCCCTTTGTCTTTGGATTTCTTTGTTTGTTTCTTCACGTGATAAGAATGCGACAAACTTTACTATTTAGAGGCTGAAAGCGGCCTTCCTTCAGAAGACGGCAAAACCAGTCAGAGTCTTTTGATGCTAATGTGTCTTAAAGTCTTGACTTCTTCTGAGGCTTGACATCTTTAGAGTCTTCAATCCTTTAGGGGCTTCTGACCTTCAAATGCTTGACCACTACAGAGTCTGCTCCAAATGTTCAACTTCTCACTTGTTTCAATTGCTCTTATATGTGCTCATAATATTGTTCTTTCAGAACCAACATTTGATTTAACAATGTGAATTTAATTTTATGGTCCTACAAACTTAAACACATATTAACATATTCAATTGTTCTTTTATTATTATCATCGAAACTTAGACATATTATACAAAAACTCATTTTAGTTCCACACACTCCTTCTTAATTCTCTTTGTAAGATCCATCTCATTCTTAATTCTCTTTGTAAGATCCATCTCATTCTTAATTCTCTTTATTTTTTTCTTCTTTTTTTTTTTTTATTTGAGTTGAAGTATCGTCGTATCTCATTTTATATGTACTAATAAATATCATGTTTATGTTTCAATTTTGTTATTTATGGCATAGAAAGTTTGACGACTTCTCGACACTATTGCATCCACTAGAAGAAGGCATATTTTAATTTCCACAAATAATGAGCAAAATTCCATTGAAAATAAATGCATTTGAAATGTATAAGAAGCTTCAATCATTCATTTGTTGCCTTCTTTATTAATGCATAAGGTAGAGTAAGTCTTTAAGGTCACAGCCTTAGTCACGCAGGATAAGGCATTAATTTAGTGTTCTTCTCCCTAAATTTCTTTTCCTGAATAAAAAGGAAACGAAGACATCCAGAATCCCAAGTTGTCCTTTTCTTTATTTATTGGAGAGAACGAGGATATTTCAACTGTTGACTTGTACTGCAAGATAATTGATTTTAGAAGTTGTCTAATAGTATTAACTTGTCACCTACGATATTCGGTTATTATTAAAATCAAAAAACTATTTTTTAAATTTTAATGAATAATTAATGTATTTGATCTATAGTATATACCAAATATAATGAATATAAAAAATAGTGTTCTTATAATAGAGATCTGATGATGTACGATTTAAAAGTGGAGTACTCAGCTTGGACAAGAAAGAAAAGTGAATCGAAAAAAGTGATAATGAGAGAAATGAAAGTATCGTTAAATATGTCTTGGATCCAAGTTCAGAACGAAGATATTAAATCTATGGAGATAGAGCATTGTCATCTATTACGGTCTTATTTAATTACAAAATAAAATAAAATATTTAAACTAAGTACTCCAACCATTTAATACCGGAGTTTATTGGTGCTACACGTTTTTTCTGAGTTCTAGCAATAGATTTATTATGGTTTTTTGTTATTACACGGCCAAGCATGTCATAGACAAAAGAGACTTCCTATTATCTTTATCTAAAATAAAAAGAAAAAGAAAAGACCTCCTATTACAAATAGAACAAATTATAAAAGGGACTTTGGAGTGAGGGAAGTTTATAAAAGGTTTAGTCTACATTTGCGATATTAAACATGTTAAACTATTAAAAGTAGCAATTATTTTTTATTGAAAAACAACAATTATTTATTAAAAAATTATATATTTAATATAAAATACATAAATACAAATACAAACTTATTGTTTTCAACTTCGTAACGAGTATTACTAAAAAAAAACTTCGTAACAAGTAAATTTTCATATCTTAGAGAAAAGTGAATGCTAATGCTTATGGTTAGTATTTTGTCAAAAAAAATAAAAAAAATGCTTATGGTTACTATATAATTTGTTTATTTTATTTTGAGAGTATCGTTATAAAAAGGGAGAAAATGATTTTAATTATTTGCTTAATCACTCCAAAATAATAGTGTATATGTTATAAGATGGAGTATGTTTTTAGAAAATAATACTGTAATCCAAATAAAGTTCTTCTAGCATAAGGTGTGTGGCATAAGGTGTGTGAGAGCAACTTAATAATCCAAACAATTCACATTACAACAGCCAGAAGTCACAATAAGCCAACGGAAAATTAGAAAACTGCCTTTAAACAAAACAAAGGATTCTGCCTCCAAAATATATAATCAAAATCGAATAGAACATAATACGATTTTAACCACCAACAAGTCTGCATCTTAACCTTTTCATTCAAAGACTGACCCTGATTGCTCTTGTGTTGATAGATCCTAACATTTCTTTCCTTCTAAATAACACAAATCACTTCATTCCATGTAATGCTAAAAGCTAGGCGACAATTTTTAGAGAACCCACCTACCCCATCATACCGCATAAGGTGATCCTAAATGTTTCCATGAAAAGTCGTCGAAATAACTAACCAACCAGAAATCGCTAACCAAAATCTACTGAACACATTACAATTGATAAAAAGATGATCTCTATCTTCCACATAACCATAGTCAGCAAAACAATAATTACTAGAATTAACCAAAATATGACACGAACCAAATTATATTTAGTTGGAATTCGGTTCAACATCAACCTCCAAACAAAAATTTCTCAAAAAAAAAAAAAACCTTCAAACAAAAATATTAAATTTAAGCTGAATCTCTTTAAGCCACATCACATGGTTGAAGCCCTCATTGAATTCGACCACTATTAAAGTAATGTTTTCATAAGCACTTTTGATCGTATATCGTTTGGATGAATGAAGCCCTCCACCTCAACCCGCAAAACAATTAGACAATCTTTTCACATACTCCCTCACCAACTCCTCCTCCCACGCATATAATTTTCTCATATTTTTTTACCATTTCCATCTATAATAAGCCACATATCTCTTTAACTTTTTTACATAAATATATATACATGATTATGGTAACCTTTATTTCAATAAAAGTGCAGTAGTTCAAATTAAAATATGTCATTTTATATACATTTATGTTTATTGCTATCTTCTTCCACACATTTCTCGATAGTTTTTACTTTATCATAATTTTTTTTCAATTAAGATAATCTTATTTGAGGTGTGTTTGTCACTAATTATCGTGATATTGATCGAGTTTTAAATCTTAGTTCGTCACATTTGAGAGTTTAAGCCTTCCGTTATAGCTTAACTATGTTTGTTTTGTTAGCCTTTTTTTAAGCCACCCGTACTTGAGGTCATTTTTTATAATTTATATAAAATATGACTTAAAAGTTAAAAGCAATTGTATAATTAATTTTTCATGGAAATTAAAGGAAACAAGTAGCTGGAAAAATAGACTTAGCAAAGACTAGTGGTGTGTAGAAGTTCCATCAACTGAATCTGCTGGCTGCACTCCCCTTATATATATAGTTTATACATCAAAAGTTAGATCCTCACATGAACTATAGAGCAGCAATCAACACTAAGGCTACATAAAATGGAAGAAAAAGTTCAAACAATGAAATTGCTGGAAGTTGATGAAAGGCTACCATATGATGATAACAATAAAGATCTACAAAACAAGACCGATGAACCCTCGTCTTTCCATAAGAATACCGTAAGTTTTCATTTATGCCATGTTGTGTATACCAATTAATTTCCATATTTGATATTTGATTGTTAGCCTCGATGATCTCGATTCATACATAAAATTTACAATTTTGTTCATTTTTTTATGTTCTTTTGTTTATAAAGAGTCATTTACTTTGTTTAGGTGAATAGACTTGATTATCTAATGCTTTATAAGTTAAAGTAGTATTTGTTATTTAATGAAATTTTTGGCTTATGATGAAAATCATGGGTGTGGACAAAGATTTCATCTCATCATTCTTTATCTCAATTACTTGCTTTCTTTAAAAAAGAAAACCTAAAAAACTTGACATTTTGATTGGAAAATCATGCAGCCAGGATCTACTCTTTTATTAAGTTTGAGCCTTAATAACACAACACAACCTCCCCATCAAATTCAAGGAAATCCCCAAATCCAAGTAAGTAATTAATCTTATTAGTGAATCAAGAGCATGAGTTATTTTTAATTAACTTTCACACATAAATTTTACTTTATTTTATTTATGATAGTATATAAAGTAATTTTTTGGATTTGATAATTTCTTTAAGATTGGCAATATACGAGTGAAGCTTGATGAAGCAAAGAAGGAAAATGAAAATTTAAGAGGTATGCTAAATCTGGTCAACGATCGATGCAATGTTCTTCAGAATCGTTTACTTTTGGCTATGCATATGCATCAATCATCTTCATTGCCTCAAAATAATCACAACTTGCTGCTGGTAAGTTTGACTTCAAAATTTGGTTCACATTCACACTATATGCTTATTTGATATTTGTTGAAATTTTTTATTCTTTAGTTATATGAAAATGATCTCATGTATTTGGTCAACACGTCTTAATATTTTCAATACTTATAGCCACAATTAATTAATTATTTCCCGTCTTGTTACAAATAGATAAACACAAAAAATAAACAATAATTAATGATTATAAAAAATTAGAAACGAAGAATTTTTTGTTGTTTATGTAATTAACATGGCATAGATGCTGTATTGTTGTCGATCATCAATTGGTTGGACACATTCAATATGATATACTACTAAAAAACAAAAATTAGTGAGGGATATTTATTGAGGGAAAACGTGAAATCCCTCTCTAATTCCGTCATTAAATTTTGTGACCAAGGAATTTGTGAAGAATTTCATTTTTTCCGTCACTAATTTTCCTCGTTAAATTTGCTTTTTCTAGTAGTGATAAATTAAACTTTAATTTTGGATTTGGTGAATGTGGTCAATGAAACTTTTTAAACCTATGATACTTTCAATTTGTAATAAATATAATTGCATATATTAACCTTTGTACATTTTTCTTCATAATTAATTAGAAGGGAAATCCACAAGATGCGGAGAAACCAGTGTTGCCTACTCGGCAGTTCTTTGATGAGCCTTCACCTTCAGATTGTAGCAAAAATAATGGATTTGTCATAGTGGAAAACAATGAAAACAACATGGGAAGAAATCTTGCATGTGAATACATTAATGAAGGTGAAATAAATAGCAAAATAGAGGACCAATCATCTGAGGTTGGCTGCAGGAGAGCTAGGGTGTCCATAAGGGCACGATCAGATTTTGCTTTCGTAAGGATATGCATGCAACTCTTCTTTTTTTAATAAGTACAATAATCTACTAATCAATTACTACTTATGATGATTGATCAGTATTTTAATTATTTATTAATTTGTAATGTTTAGATGGTTGATGGGTGTCAATGGAGAAAATATGGACAAAAGACAGCCAAGGGCAACCCTTGTCCACGAGCTTACTATCGTTGCAGTATGGGAACTTCATGCCCAGTTCGTAAGCAGGTAAACTATTAATTAATTTGTTAGATCGTACCATTTTGATATGATATGACCTAAAAATTATCATAAGCTCGAGTTTTTTTTTTTAATCTTATAAATCGATTTTATAGAAGTGAGTTGGATTTTATGTAGAATATAAGAATTTCAATTGGAAATCGTTAAATGTAAGGCCAACCTAAATTCTAAAAAATATTATTTCCAAAATTTAACAATTTTTGTTTCAAACTATTTATTTGAGGGGAAAATTAAAGAAAAAATATATAATGTTCTCAATATATTTTTGTTTTTATAAGTATAATAAAAATGGAGAAAGTACAATATTTTGTATCTTGATATTTGAGCAAATATCTTGTTATGGGTTACTTTGTTCTGATGTTCGTCCTTAATTGATGTACTACAATGAGACATGACAACAATTTTAATGCATTAAAAAGGGGAGGAACATTGCAAGCTCTTCAAATTTAGGCTCTAATTACTTTCTAAAATCTTTTTCAGTTTTTATTTTTTTAAATTATATGTTCATTTTAAATTGCTATCAAAGAGATAGAAGACTCTTAGTTCCTAATAATACAAAAATAAATAAAAAATGGAAGACACATGTAGTGAATGTTTGTGAAAGGAAAGGTGGAAAACGAACCAGGAAGAATACATTTTCACAATTAATGAAAAACGATGTATTTAGCATTTTCAATTTTTTTTAATATGTAGTTCATCTGTTTTCAAATATTATGAAAGAAGATGATGATGAAAGTATTCTCTTATCTTTAATAGTTTAAGTTGAAATGAAACCAGAAACATGGGAAGGGAACAAACCTTATTTATTTTGATCTTTGATACCTACACATTCAACCTAAAAGAATGAAACTGAGAATTTCTATAGCTCCTATACTTGCAGAAATTAATTAATCTCCAATAGTTAGTTCTGGAATTTTGCAACACTTGAAATAAACATAAATTTTGAATTTTGAATTAAAATAATATTTTTCACTTATTTAACTTCTCAAATATGTACTTTTGTTCAAAATAATGAAAACTTGTCTCATTTAAAATGAACAAAATTTACTATACATAGGTGTAATTGTAAGTGCACTTCTTCATAAAAAGTCATGAATCAATTATAATTTATAAGGATATATATGAGACTATTTTAAGGATCAAATTATTGTGGTGTATATGGATGAAATTTTCTTGCATAAAGTTAACTCAATATATGATATTAACTACATTGTAATTAACAGGTGCAAAGGTGTTTTAAGGATGAGAGTGTGTTCATCACAACCTATGAAGGAAACCATAATCATCAACTTCCACCAGCAGCAAAACCAATAGCAAACTTAACATCATCAGCACTCAACACATTCCTTCCTACCTCATCAACAAATTTACAACAATATGGCAACAATCTAACAAACACATTCCTCTTCTCTTCACCATTATCTCCACCAAACTCAAATGCTATAGCTACTTTCTCTCCATCTCCAACATGCCCTACAATTACACTTGATTTTACACTCCCTCCAAGTAACTATTTACAATTCAAAAATCATAAACAATCATCATTGCTCCCTTTTCCATTCCAAGGTCATTACCCTCAATCATTTGAGGTGTTTCCAAATATGATAAACAATGAGAGAAAACTTGCTTTGGTTGATGTTGTGAGTGAAGCTCTAGAAAAAGATCCTTCTCTCAAGGAAGCATTATTTTCAGCCATGTCCTCATTCACAAAAGGAGATTCTTCAAATATTAATAACCAAAGCCAATTACCTAGTAAGAGTAGTGGTTAATTATAAAAAGATGATATGGGACTCGGATCCTCTCTCTCATAGTACAGTGGTGCAGCAAAAATTTGCTACAACGTGACTCGTGAGAGAGGATCAGAATCCAAATAATTGTCATATAAAGTAATAATCAAGCAGTAAATGTGGCTTGTGTATTAGCTGAATAGGTGAATATGTATATACTTACATATATACATGTATAGGTAAGTTTTTTTGAGAAATCTACATTATCTTTACTCCAAGACATTAATCCATCTTGACACGATATATAAATCATTGAAGAATTTTTGGTTCTTGGTCATGTAATATTACTTTGTATCTGACTCAAATGTTATTATGTAGTAGTGAATGGATATCTTTGAGCAGGAGAAAGGAAATTTTAAATGACAGTAATGAATGTATAGTTTAATTTCTTAGATACAAGGGTTAATTTTTAGGCCAAATTATGGGTTGTGACAATAAATGGTAAATGACTACGTAAGAACAAAGGTCGCATGCATGTGTCTCGTATGAGCCATTGGTTTATTTTGTCAAAAAAAACGGTGAGAATGGTTCATAGTATAGGAGTTTTTAACGATGTTGCATGCCCAATGTTGGATTCGAGCTTAGGATCATGAGTAAGTTATAAGAGACCCGTGCCATCTTATCACAACGCTCTTTGTGCAAAGGCGATTTAGAGTAAATATTTCAACATATTCCGCATTTTGAATGCAAGAGCTATATTTTTGCATGTTAAAAATGTGGTGTTGTAATATACATAATCCAACAATTGATAGAGTTGTTTAACATATTATTAATAATGTTACTGCTCATGATTGTGTGGATAATAATCATAAATAGAGATTTGTGGACTCTATAGTAAACTGAAAAGCATTATTTATTATGAGAAAATTGTTAGTGTTGATATCTTGCAACATGAAGACATATGAGTCCTCAAATTGTTGAACAAAAGTGGTTTAAACATTATTGTGTTGACATTGAAAAGAGTTCTAAAACTTGGAGTCATGAGTTCTTTGGCTCCATCTAACTCGGTTACTCAGAAACATTGAAGAAATTCCAGATATGTGAATCGTAGGTCCATAGGATTATACATCGAGGAGGACAATCACCAAACCACTTCTGTTCATGTTTTAAACTCACCTGTTACGATCATGATCATTTGCTCTTTTTTTTTAGAACTTTTGATATATACAACGAGGATAACCATGGTTTTACTGAAGTTGTCATGAAGTTTTCTTTTTTTCTGTTTTCCTAAAGGAAATCAAAGAATACAAATGTTTATAATACCTACAATGTAATATATTTTCCTTTATTATTTCCTGTGTTTAGTATATGTTCTCCTGAAAACCCCCCCAAAAAAAAAGTTTATGTCCTCCTCACTTCTTTTTTTCTTTTATATATATAATATATATTGAGGGGTGGATCCAGACATTTGGTGCATGTGGGACTAAAATCTAAGTTGTTGTTAACACTTGCACTTGCTACCGACAAAAGCAAAACCAACTTCAAAAGCTTATAAATCATAATAAATATGTTGCACTTATTTGTTTCCACAAATTTTGCACAAGGTTGTTGACTTGTTGGTCTTATTCTTAACATATTGTGTTTTATTTATAATGGGTAATAATTATTTTGGTCCCTGAATGTGTAAGGAGTAACCATAATAGTCTCTCAATGTTCAAAATTTTAAAAATAGTCATTGATTGTGCACTTTGCTAGTCAAAATAGTCCCTAACATTAAAATAATTTGTTAATATTGTCATATTAATCTTTTAATATACTTACTAGTTGTCACTTCATGACTATTTTGACTAACAAAGTGCAAAATCGGAGACTATTTTAAAATTTTAATACAATGAGAGACTATTATGACTACTCGTTACACATAACCCTAATTATAATAAAAAAAAATAGGGATGTTGGATGTGGGGCTTTAGCCTCACATAGCCGTAACATGGATTCGTCCCTGTATATATCTTACCTAAAAAAATTGTACGACATGCTCTAGTAAATAAATTTTAATTAGAGCCGTTTTAGCTCAACTCCTTCAATCTCCTCTCATTCATTCCCTAACTCTCTATCTCTCTTAAACACACTATTGTTACAAAACTGATTTGTATGGTGAGGATTGCCTCCTCTTTATAAACTTTTATCAAAAGTTATACTTACTCGATGTGGACTTGCGTTTTTCCCAATACACGCTCTCACGCCCGATGTGGGATTGAGTTTTTCCCATATAGCACCCCGGCTTTTAATATTAATCCATTAGTATTATTATTGACTAATATTAGTATTATTATTGAATAATATTAGTAATATCGTTATTATTAGTAGTGATTGTTTGATGTTATTAATTAAATTATTCGTGGTTATAGATGTTATAAATAATGAGGGGGTAGAGGAGTTAACTAGTTAGTTAAAGAATGGGAGAAAATAATTTTTAGGAAGAAAATAACGTTTTTAGTAAGAATAAGAAAGTAGAATGCAGACAGAGGTGCATTGGTATACTGGGTAGAAAAGGGGTGTGAGTTGCAAAGTTATGTAGCATTTTAGTGGTTTAAACAGAGGAAGGTGTAAACAACAAAGCTATGTTGTTACAGAAAGAATAGTAACCAGACTATGGGTGCAGATAACAGGTCTGTCTAAGAATTATAGGAGAAAACTAAACCCAAATAGTGGCTATAAATAGAGAAGGACATTAGAGAATTAGAGTTATAGAAAATAGAGAAAAAGAAAGAAATTGAGAGGAGTAAAGAACGAATTAGGGTTAAGGATGCAGATAAAACATAGAGAGTATATAAAACCTAGGAGAAAGAGGAAAGGAAGAGGGAAGAGCACTAACTAAGGAATCAAGCATAAAGCTGCAATCTTCTGTGAATTCAACGTAAGGGGGAGAAATTATTCATCTTTGAGTTTTAATTTTGAATAGGGGGAAGAGGATTCTCAAACCCTCATTTTGTTGGGTCTATTGATTCCCAATTTTAAGGTTGTTATGAATCTTATGTTGTTATGCTATTATCATAGAAAAATTGTGGAGTGAATTGAAGATGATTGGTGTTGGTGAGAGGTTTTGGTGTGTATAGGTTATGAGAGGAAGTTTGAAATTGATTAGGTATTTTGATTGGTGAATTAAACACATGAGAAATTGTTGTAAATAGGTGAATTGTGTAAAAGTTTATGTTTAAATGTTAGGGTAACCTTAGGGTGATGTTTCTGGATGATTTGAGTGTGTTTGGGGTCAAAATCGGAACCAGGAAAGCTCCCATGGCGAAAAATCGCATAATCTTCAATTTCTGCAGAGTTTGTGCAAGGAGCACGACCGTGCGTGTGGAAAGCATGATTGTGCATGTCTCATCTGCATATTTTTCTTTCTTGTGCGTTTGGAAGGTGCACGGTCGTGCACTTCCTTCTGCATTGTGAATCCTTCCTTTTCTTCTTAAAATTAGTCTAGGAAGTAAAAAAATAATAATAAAGGTTTCGTAGAAATGTATGATAAACTTTTAGTAAGTGTACTAAAAATATATCGAAGTAATAAAATTTATAAGTTCGTATCCACAAGGATTGTTTCAATTTCTACTCGGCAAAAGCGTTAAAATAAAGGATGTATTAAATTCAATGGTGCCCTAGGCAGTTGAGTTGATTGCATAAAAATAATAAATTGCAAGTAAATAAACTGGTTGGAAGATTATATGGAAAACAGATGATTAAGCTTTCGAATCCTCTATTGGTCCCTATGGTAGCTAAATTCTCTAAGTTCTCAATGTAAATTCTCTAAGCTATCAATCTCTTGACTCAAAGCCCTTTCCTAGGTTATAACCTTTTAATCTCTTAAACCGATTGAATAACTTTGGAAGCGGTGTTCTAGTTCGTTCACCCTAAGTCTTAACTCTCAACTTCCTATCTCTAGTTTCATATGTTGAGTTAATCAGAATTACTATGTCCGGTTCAATAGCTAGGTTTAGTAGTCAATTGAAACCTAAATTCAATTCAAGCAATCGATAGAAGCTAGTGTTAATAGTCAAACACACGATATTAAGAAAAGCATTAAGCAATAATAATTATGAATAAATACTGAATTATATTGATATCAATAGAGTCAAAAGCTACTTGGGATCACATATACAATAGATTCATCTTGGTTTAATCAAGGGAAATTAGCTACACATTATCAAAGCAATAAACACATAGAAAAGAAATTAAACCGGTTGAGATGATCAACCGTAGTGGTGGCTCTTCACTCAAAAAGTCATTACGGTTTGTGTTTATCTTCTTATTGCCTCCTGCTTCCTCTTGATATGTGTGCGGCTCTTTCTTCCCAAAACGTGATGCCCATTGTGCGGCTAGCTTCCACCAACGTGAATAATCATGTGCCAAAGTGTGATGCTTCCTTTATATAGGTCTATGTAACCTAGTTGTCACGTTTGAATTCTGCTCTTTACCCAAACGTTTTTGCTCATTCCCAAGTGAAATGACCAAAATGCCCCTATGCATGTTAAGTTACGCTAGTGCAAAAAGCAACGTGAGTTAACTCACGCTAGTTCTGTGCGCACCAGAACAGACAGGCAGTAGTTACTGCCTCATTTCCTATTTAGCTTTGTTCCTTCGTTCGTTCATACATAGGAACAACGATTCATTCATTCAACAAAAACTCATAATTTAGAGAACATGCATTCATTCATTCATAATTTAGAAACGCAATTTTAACGAAAATTAACTCAAATGTCATAAAGAGGCGCAACCGCGTAAATGTTAATATCAAACAACCAAAATGTCAAAAAAAATACTACAAATATCAAAAAACTCATAAAAACAAGTCATAAAATAAGACACAACTGATGCTCCTGTGGACTATGACTCGTAGACCTCCTTCGTGGAACCGGATGCTGGTCAAACACATTAAAATAAGACGCAACTCACGCCAGTTATGATGTTAGCAAAAAATCTTTAACACATTTTCACATAATTTCGACAACAACACATGTGTCATCTTTAATAATGCAACAACAACATTATAATGTCGACAATATAATTTGAATCCATAAACTACCACATTGCAGTCAAATTAACTATAATCAACATTAACAAACATAATTCTAACTAATTACATCATTAACAATCCAAAAAAACAAAAAAAATATCACTGAGACATTTGACCGAACACGTAGTGTGCAATTTTCAAACAACTATGTAATCTAACAATTTCTAAACCCTAAACTACCACATTGTACCCTAAACAACAATTTCTAAGTTAAATCATCATTGACAATCATAATCTTTAACATGCAAGGCAATTTTTTAAAAACCTAAAAATGTTAATTTTCTACAAAAATTCAAAAATTTCAACCAAAATATTGCAAAGAAGTAGGATAATAATCACTTACTTGATATTGTGGACGAAATTTGCTTTGAATAGCGCAAGGACGGTGAAATTTGAATTTGGGGGTGAAATTTTCGTGTTTGAAAAAGTTGGGAAATGAGGGAAGTGTGTTGATGTGTTGCTGATAAATGACTTAACTTACGTAGCATGAGTTAACTCATGCTGCGTGATTTAAGTCACCCAAACATCATAACTGGTGTGAGTTAACTCACGCTATGTGAGTTAACTTGCGTAGGGGTATATTCGTCATTTCACTTGAGAATGAGCAAATCATTTTTGGTAAAGAGCAGAATTCGTCACGTTTTTCTCCTCTTGATCAACATAAGCACATTCATTAATATGAATTCTTAATTACTTTTTGTCACCTCTTGTTTTGCCTTTCTTTAATCATGTTACCAATAATCATAATACTAAACACTAATTTAAAACATTTCACTGCTCGACTCAATAAATAAGGACATGACAATTTATTTAAAAGGACTTTAAATTAAGTAATAAACTAATAAAAATAAAATAAAAACTTAATTAAAAGGACTCTAAAAATGTGATATGACAGACTGTCATCAATGTACTTAGGCAAGGGAGTATGTTTAGGTGTTTTAAAAGAGATTCTCATAAAGTAAATGATGGGTCTAAGACAAATGTTAGATCAAGGAGTATCAGGCTAATATAATTGAAGTTATGGTGTTTTTATTCATAAAAATTGATGATGTTACATGTGATGATAATGCTGAGATAAAACTTTAAGTTGTAATGAAGTTATTATTGTGATAATTGATGATGTAAATGGTGCTTTAATTGGTGAGATAAAATATTAAGTTATATCGAAATCATGGTTGAGATTAATGAGTTTGTTTATGGTGTATTATTTGGTGAGATAAAATAATATGTTATAAAGTTATTATTAATGAGATGAAATAATATGTTATAATGTTGTTTTGATGAGATGAATAAATGTGGTGTCGTCATTTGGTGGAATAAATATTGTTTATGGTGATGCTATTGGTGAGTTAAATATTGTTGTTTATGGTGATGTTATTGGTTAGTTAAATATTATTTACGATATTGATTTTGGTGTTATATATTGTGTAATCGTGCTGATATTGGGAAATATATATTGTGTAACGGTGTTGATGATTTTGGTGATATATATTGTGTAATCGTGTTGATATTGGGAAATATATATTGTGTAACGGTGTTGATGATTTTGGTGATATATATTGTGTAATCGTGTTGATATTGGGAAATATATATTGTATAACGGTGTTGAATAGTGGTGAAATAAATATTGTATAATAGTGTTGATATTGGTGAGTTTAATATATGTTTGAACTTTGTATCAATGATGATGATTTATTTTATATATCGTAATCTTAAGCCTTTCCTCATGCATGATACCATTTTTAGGAAAATTAGTGATATTAGTGAGTGTATATTCAGTAACATAACTCTGACATACAAAATTGGTGAATACAATTGGGTACCACATGCATATAGTTGATATGAATGAAGTGCATTTTGTATAGAAATGTTGATGTTTAAAAATGGTGTGTTGTAAATATTGATGTTCGAAAATGGTGAGTGTTGTGAATGATGTGTGAATGTAAATGTTTTGAAGTGGTGTGTGCTGTGAATTATATATATGTTTTGCTAGAAGACACCTTTTATGAATGTGCCTTTTAGCAAGTTATTCTATGAGCATTTGTTAAAAGACACCAACTAATTTTTATGAAGGTGTCTTTTAGCAAAATTATAACCAAAAAGTGAAAATCACACCTTGAGGTGTGGGTTGCTAAAACACACCTTCATGGATGGCTTCTAACAAAACCCTATATATTTATATATATATAATGACTAAAAAATTTACTATTATATAATGTTTAAATATACCATATATATTTTTAATGAATGTATTATCACCTCTGTTTTGTTGTTGTGTGATTATGGTGTCTGTACTCGTGGGAGTACAAATACTCAAGTTGAGGAGCTTTAGTTGCCATGTATTGAGATGGTGGGGTTGACTCTTCCGTCTTTATTTATTTCTGAAAACTATGTATACGATTGTGTTGCTCTAATTCTGTAACACTAGGGTTGTGGTGTTTTGTCATTTATTATATTTCTTGGAATTTATTTTTGAAAACTATAAAATTATTTTGCTATGGTGTTTGTTTAAACCATAATTTTGTGTTGAGACCTTAATTAATTATTTCTTTTAATTGAAGTTGAATAACTATTATACCATGTTAAAATGTGGGTCTAACTCATCCTTACAAAATCGACTTGTATGGTGAGGATTGTCTCCTCTTTATAAACTCATATCAAGAGTCATGTTTATCAAATGTGGGACTTGAATTTTTCCCAATAAAAATAATTCGGCTAGAACTGTCTCAGAACCTGATGCATCGTAAACTCCATTCTACAAATACACCCTCAAATACGGTGTTAAGGCCATTCTAGTATGATATTAAGACCACTTAAATAGGGTACTATGTCCACTCTAGTATGGTATTATGACTACTTTTAGAAGGTACTAGGACTGCTCTTGAAGTGAAGAGACTATGACCATTCTAAATATTAAATGAACAACGATATCATGACCACTCTAAATATCAAAGTGATAAAAAATTACGAAAAGAGGATAAGAAATGAAAAAAGTTGTTCATATGTGCGCCAAATAGACGAGGAAGAATAGAGAAAACTGTCGAGTTTGGATATACTTTTAAAAGAGACAGTAAGTCTCTTTGTATAATATTGGAAATTAATCAATGTTTGTAAACTAAAAAATACGAGATTTTTGTATTTTTCAAATCATACTCACTAACATACTCTAATATCTAATGTATAACTCTAGAGTTTTATTTTCACTTCACATTCTATGTTCAAACAATAACTTTGTCTCTGAAATTGCTACTTGTTAGAGTATAGCATTATTGATTATACACACTTAATACTTCTTTATTTACTAAAAATATATTTTTTTCTTATATAAATTGGATATTCATTTATGAAAAGGGATAAGAAAGATGAAAAGAAAGTTAAAAAATCTTAACATAAGGATATTATGATTCCTACATTCTTGAATATAGAAACTTTGTCATTGTGTCACTCTAAGAAGCAGCAACACATATCAGTTACAAAACACACATTTATTCTCAATTTATTTTTATCACTCACAACTAAACTATTATTTCCAAAATATTCATACTAACATACTATTAGTTTTATAGAATAGTAGTAAAATTGTAAATAAATAAACAAAAATATAATATAGATATTTTATATTAATCACTAAATCATAGTAAATATGCATAAAAACGTACATTTTATCAAGTACACATACATAGGTTTTGTCAAACAAAAAAAGTACACATACAGAGGAAACTAATCACAATATTACTAATCACTAGGGAGACAACCCATGGGTTGCACGGGTTTGATTAAACTTTTTAACATAAATGAAAAGAAAATGTTGTACATTTTTTATTTTTAAAATATGATTATTTTTGCAAAGATTATTTTTATTTTTGGAGTTGGGTTTGATGAAGCAAAAACACATCTACATACTATAAGATGTAAATATGTCGTGGTTTTAAGTAGCTGAGAATTAGAGATTATGTGTTAAAGTTGTTTTATGTCATGATTTCAAGTAAAACGTGATTTGCAACCGCATATGTAAAGAGACACTAACCATATTTAAAGTTGATTAATGTGTGTGAATGGCTACAAATGAAAAGAACGAAGGTGTACTTGATAAAGAAAAATGAAATAAAGATTTAAGGTAAAAACTTGAATTTTACCTTGCAGACCTATATTTTTAAGGTAAAAACTTGATTTTTCTTTTGTTAGTTGATTAACTTAAATATAAAAAGATAATAATAGCATATATTCCATCCTAAAAAAATAGCAAATATTCTATCAAATTTAAATAGTGACTTTTTTAAAATCAAAAGATACGAAGACATAAAAAAGGCAGTTTTCTTGTCAAAAAACATAAGAAAGAAGGCAGTTTTTCACATTAAAAAAACATAAAAGGAATTGAAAAAAAAGACATACAACTCAATCCCTAAAAACGTGAAATCTTTTAAATCCTAAAATCCTTCTACCCAACCTGAACTCTGCATGTTATCATTGATAATTTAAACAGCTAAATTAATCCTTGATCTGTATTCACCATCATAAACGATGTCGGTGGTGTTATTATTGTAAATGGCTCTCCGTTGATGTCGAGTGAACAAACCATGGTTCCAGTGCAGAACTGTTGAGCACCGAGAAGAAGGTGATCTCAACATGTAATCATTTGGTAAGAGCTAGAAATTCATCCATTTTTTTACGAATCAGTTCCTTCTTCTTTCTCTTTTGTTCTTCATTTGCGGGTTACTTTCCGTTGAGCTCTCACTTGAATCCATTGCTGGGTTCGGTGACAATCATCATCCCACTATTGTTGTACACATGTTCCTTAAAGTAAATTTTGTTCTCGATTTATTTTTAATTTGTTGAACCCCATTTCGGTTTTGTCATTGTTGATGTAATGTGTTGTTTTTTCTAGGTCTGTGAGTTGAACCATTGACACTTTTTGCCAATTAACTGTGGGTTGCTTCATATAAGGTACATTGATCAATTGATATGGTTATTTTAGTTATTGGTTTAACATTGGTTGCTGCTCATTTGGAACCATTTATGCTTTAAGTTGGTTTGTAGACATAAATTTATGGGTCTAACCATTATTAAGTTTTTTCACCCTTGCAATTATTTAAATGGTTATTGTGGTGTTGGAAGGATTGTAGTTTGTTACGGTTATTATTCTAAAAAAATTGATGGCACTAATTGAAGTGTGTTAGTTAGCAATAAACTTTGTTTGTTTGAGCTAGTATGTTGTATCAAAGATATTCACTATTTGGTATTTGAACTGTGTCTGTGCCTATCTATAAGATTGTGTTTCTCTGTGTTCTTGAAGGAACCTTGTTTGTTTGAGCTAATATGTTTAGCTTAAATTTTAATTCTGAATAATTTTATCAAAACGAAGAAAAATAAGGACTTTGGAAACACAATTGTGTTGTAAAATTATGCATTCATAAGCTGATAAAAGGCATATGATTAACTTGCTTGATTAATCATGTGACAATTGATTTCCACATTCTGTATCTTGTCTATAGGGTTATATCTGATTGAGTTGAGTTTAGACATCATCAAATATATTTGTTATTTCTCCCATTAGTGCACCTCAGATAGTAAAGAGCTGAAGTTATCATAGATGATAGATAGATTTTAAAACAGTGCATCAAATATATTTACATTGAGGAAGACCACTAAATACTTCGTGGTACACTACATTTTTTGTGTATTGTACATAATTCTCATCACACTCAACAATTACAATTTTCAGACCCTTTGGGGAAGTCACTTTCGAAAAGGCAACATATAGTTGTCCATGACTAAATACAGGTCTTGGCAAATATAATCCCACATAATTTAATCACTGGTCTTGACTTTTGTTTATTGTCATTGCGTAGCACACCTTAATTGGAAACTGCCTCTTGCGCAACAAAAAAGGCTACTTAGAGTCGTTAAAGGTCAGAACAATTTTTGGGATTAGTACCTTTGAACCAATGTTAGATCCTATAATTATTTTAGCCTCTATTACCCGCTCTCTTAGATGCGTAATAATAAGTATTGTTCCATTACACATTCCTAAGGCCAGATTGATATTTCTCAATATCATAATAGGCATTCCTTCTTCAAGCTCCAAACAATGACTTGGAAATCCATTAATATTTATGGAGTATAGAAATTCCACCTGATACATAAGCTCTTGATCTGATATGTTGTCAGTTGTCTTGTCATTCTCGTTTGAGCTTCTATATTGTTTTGTTTCTCCATCAGTAAACTGAACAATATAATTATTGATCTCATCAACCGTTTCATTTAGAGGAGTGAGTACCCTTTCCATCTGCCAAATGAAGTCACAACATGTCAACTTTCCTGTTCACAGTTGTTTTCTCCTCAATTGGATCCTCATCAACTATAAATCCAATCACATCTATTTTGCATTAAAGTGTTACATTCCTTACATAATATAATAGATGTGCATGGCATTTAATTTTTTGATTAACCAACCTGCTAACAATTCTTTCCCACAACGTTTGGGCAGATCATTGAAATTGACAAATTCAGAGATATAGCGAGGGATTGTGTTGTCATCCGAGCCCTCCTCAGTCACAATTGCGTCACCATAGAAATGAAGCATTGATGAATTTTTTTCAACTACAACATATTTCTCCTTGTTTTTTGTGACCTCAAAGCGTGAAATGACATATATCCTGCCTTCTTGTAAGATTTTCCTCAATGAAGGTGAGAACCTCCTTGGTATTGTAGCATGAATGCAATTTGCCTAGAAAACATTTGTAAATAGGAAGAAAACTAAGATTATTTGCTAAGGAACAACAATTGTAAGTAGGAAGCAAACAAAGATTATTTGCAAACGAACAACAATATAATAAGAGCAATGAAAAACACCTTCTCATCAATTAGCACCATATATGTACTAATAATTTCCTTCTTTTTTTTTTTATATTCAGCGTGTCCCACATGTGTGCTATCCTAACTTTGATCCTAGTATCAGGGGCAGCATTGGAGAGTTCGTTGAGAAAGGTATGCACACCACTGACGTTGACTTCTTCGACCCTATAAAAATAAAGAACATGAAATAAGATTAGATCAAAACATTTAGTTAACATGGCAGAGGAAAAGTGCAGGAAAGTAGTTTACTTGGTTCCAATGACATCAATGGCAGACGTGGCAGGGAAGCAAAGAGAATATGTGGAATCAATGAAATTGTACAGATAGATGTGACCGAATGTGTAGAAAAGGAATGACACCAGTGATGGTTATATAGGTGTAAGGGAAATACTATCATTGGGAGTAACATATTTTTTTAGGCTTTATGGTAATGAATGTAAAGAGGCACACCCAAATTGAAATTGTATCCCTACTTCCAAGGCTTTACGTAGTCAGGGTTTTTTTTTGGTTACCTACGTTGTCAGGGGTTTAAATATGTAACCCTGCAAGTTTGTTACTTGTTTATTTTTTTATATTTATTATTATATTTTTTGTGACATAAATAAAAAATTTGTGAACTTTGATCATTGTGACCATTACTTTTGTGTGGCATGGTATATTAAAATTGTAACATAAGAATGAAGAATTGGAAAAAATTATGCAGTGGGGATCTTTTCTTTTTGTTGCATTAACCCCTCCTCCATGATGACTAAATAAGGAGTTATAATAAGAAACAATTGACAGGTACATAATTTTGGTAAAAAGGAGTTACACATATAATTGCCAGCCATCTATAATAAAGGTAGTAAGTAAGAGTTATAATTGACCATTACTACAACATAATCATTCCAGTGTTGGTAACCATTATTAAAAAAATAAGTAAATGATTTTTAGTAAATGTGGGTTACACATAGATTGCCATAATAGATTCATTGTATATAAAATAAATATATAATATATAATATACAAAAATCTCTATGAGGGGTTTTAATATTGACCAATTTAACTTGTCAAAAAAAAGACATAGACCAATCTCAGAAACTAATATGAAAGTTTAGAATTTAATATAGACCTCAATATATTTTCTTGCCTAAATATGTTGTGTATGTGTAACTGACAGTATTAGGAGACATAAACAATAAATAATGAACATAATTAAAAATTAAAAAAGGCTAGAAGAATGCATAAGAAATAGAGATTATTAGAAATGGGGCATTGGTGAGGTGACAGATGAGCAAAGTGTAACTTAGAATGAGAGAGAATGCATATAAAGAAATAGTTAGAAATGGGGCATTGGTAAGATGACACATAAGCAAAATGTAGCTTAAAATACATGTATATAGAGATAGAGATAGCTTAAAGTAAGTAACCAGACACTTGCCATTAATCTAATGAGGCACTTGCCATTAATCTAATGAGAATTGATAACTTGACACAAATATTTTGACACAATATCAACACCATGGACAATTTTGACATTTCAACCTTAAATCTTGGGTAGTTTTGTAAAACAGTCATACAAATTACATGATCTTATGACATGTAATTCTCGTCACTTGGGTAGCAGTGATGTGTTGCTAGATACCGCTCACTGTTTATAATATTAAATACATGATTTAATATTATTGCCAACGTTACGGGAACCCATAGGGTCACACACAAAGGACAGATAGATGAGAGAAATAAATAAGTAAGACTTATTTATAAAATAATAAGTGAGACTTATTAGTAATTAAATAATTATGTATGACTTATTATTTAATTGTGAAAATATAGAAACGCGGTCCACCGTAAGGTACGGTGTATTTAAGTGATTGAATTGATGACCACACAAGTGGTTCTATAAATAGAACACTTGTGCTGAAACATTTTGTTGGTTGAAATGCTTAACCTAATTCACAAGAGTAAACCTAGCCGCCGCTTTCTAAACCTAATCTCTCTGAATCTCCGTTGGAATTGGCTAGCACCGGTCATCGGAGAAGTTCTGTTCGTGTGGACTATGTAGAGGCATCGCTACTTTGCTTTGCTCGTGATCAGAAAGATTTCTGCTACAAAGGTTCTGCTCTTCAAGAGGTAAACACATGAATCTTAAAGTGTTTAAGTTTCTGTTTGATTTGTGGTTAATGATTTAATCAAGATCCGTTCTCATGGAATTTCTTCCGCAAAGAGGATTAAAATTTTGCAAAACCCCTCTATGTAAATCCCTTCAGTTTCTCCTCGTTGTCATTCATCACCTACGCCATCAACATAATTGTCGTTGTCGGTCATCTCATAAACAGAGACGACGAAGGCGTTGACCTAAATAGGTTTCTAATCTGCCATTGTTGAAGCTTGCCTCCGACCAAGAAATAAGAAAGAGTGAAGAATTGAGAGAGAAATTTGCAGAGAAGGGAGAGCTCAGACGACTGAGAGAACACATTGAGAGAGATCATTGACAGAGAGAGATAAGGTGGTTGCAAGAGTAATGACGACAACGGTGGCAGAGGGACGACTGTTGGTGAGAGAGGGAGACCACCATGGGTATGTGATTGAGAGAACACAAGAGAGAGAAGGCTTGCGTGGTTTGTGTTTGCCATGTGTGCTGGAATTGAAACTCACACGGTGTCATATTTTTGTTGCAAAAACTGTGTCAAGTTATCAATCCTCATGACCGAACTAAAGTCTTGCTTAACTTTAAGTATACATACTTAAGAACTCTCAATGAGATTAACTCTTTAGACCGAGTAATAAAACATCATTTATCTCAAGAACCTTAATTGTAATAATAACCAACGATTCCCCATATATAATCTAACTTCTAGAAAATCAGCATTCCATAAATCTCTCATGTCACAAACAATGCAAAACATTTTGCTGCTTCTTCACCCTCATTTGCGGACCGCACCACCCTAGTGACAGTAACTCAGCGACGTCTATAGATGTCTCTAAGTTGTCAAGTACTTTTTTATTGGCGGAGCTTGGCTCCTAGGCCTGTCAGGCGAAATGAATATTATATCTTGGAACTTCCGCAGTTTGGGAAATGTTAAGGCAGTTTCATCTATCAAAGACATGGTCTCGTTCTATAATCGGACATTGTAATTCTTATTGAAACCCTAGTTCATGGAAATGAAATATTTGATTTATGCTACACCATTGATTTTTGCAATCATTTCTCCATTGATCGAATTGGTCGAAGCGACAACCTAGCTGTTTTATGGCACCATTCTATAAATTGTTCTCTGATAAATTATTCTCAAAATCACATTAACTTGCTAATTCAGGACCCTACAATTGGTAACTGGAGACTCATATCGTTTTATGGCTACTCAAACTAAGGAAGACGAATAGAGTCTTAGGACTTACTTCGCCATCTCAGTAACCTGTCTAACAATTGTGGTGCATAACTGGTGACTTCAACTATCAACTTTCTATAATAGACAAGTGAGGTGGTCTTGAACGCCCTCCCTGACTCATCAAAGGTTTTCAAGATATTGTTATAGATTGCAACCTGTTTGATATACCTCTTATTGGATATCAGTTCACTTGGTTCAAAAGTATTGGTACTGTCTCCTCCAAAGAAACCCGTCTTGACCACACTTTTTTTACATCTCCTTGGCATTCCTTATTCACAAATGCAACGCTTTAAAGTCGCGTGGCTCGCATCTCTAAACACACGCCACTTATTTTACAACTTAATCCCATCCCTTGGCATCAACCCCACCACTTCAATAATGCTTGGCTCCTTGAACATACTTCCATCCAACTTGTTCAAGACAATTGGGGCCACTACCTATCTTCAAGCATCAGTAAAACTTAATTATTGCAAAGATTACATTTCGTCATGGAGCAAATTACATCTCCCAACTACCGACAACTTATCGCAATCAACGTGCACAAATTAAAGATCTTCGCACTTCATCAAATGGTGCGATTGAACTACAAATTGAAGCTATGCAGAAAAATCAATCAATTTACTGATGCAAGAAGATAGTTATTGGGGGAAGCGTGCTAAAGTTTTTTGGTTAGCAGATGTCGACTCGAATAGTAAATTTTAGCATGCCTCAGCCTCATCCAGGAAAAGGATAAATATTAAAAAAAAATTTGTGTGGCTCATCAGGAAACTGGATTGTTGCACATGACGACCTTTTTTCACTTGTTTGTAATTATTTTATGGAAATATATATAGCTCAGCAGGGCGATCACCATCTAGTTATCTCTTGCATTCAACCAGAAGTACATGATGAAGACAATAGTATGCTTACTCATCCCTTCACTGAACTTGAATTCAAAGACGCAATCTTTAGCGTGCATCTAGACAAATCGCTAGGCTCTGATGGCCTAAACCCAACATTCTATAAAAAAAAATCTTATCGGAAGTGAATTATTTTCATCCGCAAATTATTGGCTTGCTTTGGGCATTTTCCACCAAATATGAACTACAAATATTATTCTTGCACCAATAGGTGATAATCCAAAATCTATGAAGGACCTCCGTCCCATCTCTCTTTGCAATGTATTATACAAGATCGTCTCGAAGGTTCTTGCTAACTGGCTTCACCCGTTGATTAACAAATGGATCTCCCAAGTGCAGGCTACCTTTGTTCCCTCTTGTTCCATCATGTACAACGCTCTGACGACCTTTGAAGTTTTGCATCATATGCATTGCACAAAAAAGGGTATAATTGGTGAGGTAGCCTTAAACCTTGATATTTCTAAAGCTTTTGATATTGTTAGTTGGTCTTATCTTCAAGAATTTATTTGTAACATGAGTTTCTGCACACAGTGGGTCACTTGGATGATGATGTACATTACCACGATGGAATATCATGTCATTTTTGTTGGTGATTGCATTGGTCCTATTGTTCTTGAATGAGGGCTTCAACAAGGCTGCCTTCTCTCGATTTACGTCTACATTCTATGCGCAGAAGGTCTATACGCATCGATAAAAAAACATGAATTGCTTGGTAAGCTTCTAGTCGCATTTGCCGCACGATGTTATCTTTCTTTTTTGTAAGCCTACAACTACTGAAGCCTAAAGCCTCCGATATATTCTTATTCATTATGAAAATGCTTCAGGTCAAGCGATCAATTATGGGAAATCCGCCATCGCTTTTAGTGCTAATACTTTTCATGATACCATTTTTCAACTCTCTTGGTTTCTGCGGTCATATTGATAGAGGAAAATATTTGGGCCTCCCTTCTATGGTGGGACTTAGCAAGAAAGCAATTTTATCTTATTTAAACGATTGCATTTGGAAAAAATATCAATTTTGGAATACTAGATCGCTCTCTCATACCAGTAAAGAAGTTCTAATTAAATTAGTAACACAAGCAATCCCCTCATATTGCATGGGTTCCTCTCTCATCCCCACCTCTCTTTGTGATGAATTGGAAAAAGTGATGAATTCATTTTATTGGGGCTCTCAAAAAAATGGTCGACGTGCTATAAATTGGATGTCGTGGGACAAGCTCATTCTACACAAAAGTCTTCGTGGTCTTGGCTTTCGTAACATGGAAGCTTTTAATCTCTTAATGCTTATTAAGCCAAGTTGGAAACTCTTGAGCGACTCAAACTCTTTACTTACTCGTATTCTCAAAGACAAATATTTCCCGCGAAGGGATTTATTAGATACCTCTCTTGGCCATAATCCAAGTTATATCATGAGGAATCTTTGGAGTACTCAGTCTTCTCTTACTTTAAAGCATAAATGGAAGATTGGAGACAATACTAAAATAAATGTCCGGGATATCTCATGGATTCGCAGCCTCCCTTCACTCAAGCCTTCCACTACTTCGCTATTACATTATGATGACCTCTCAGTTTCACATCTCATAAACACGGGTACGAACTCTTCGAACCGAATGATTATGCAATCCATATTTAATCATTTTGATGCTTCAGCTATCCTCACGAATCCTCTATATTCACGCATGATGGAGGATACTTGCATCTGGAAGGCTTCGGTAGATGGTTCATACTCTGTTAAGCCAACCTACCGTATTCTTATGGACCTCCTTGCATTGATTAACTAGTACAGAAGATTATTTGACCGTCTTCGTCTCATATACAATTGTCTATATGAGGGGTGTAGATAATCTGTTATGTACTCTTTTTCTTTAAACCATGATTTTATCCAAGTGGGATTTTCTAGTAAGAATTATAATGATGCAGATTATCACACAAAAGAATGTTGTACTTTTTTCCTTCATTCGAATTTTTTTCCATTGGATTTTTTTCTAATTAAGTTTTAATGATGCATGTACTCAATAGATTCTTGGGTTACATCTTCTGTTATCTTTGAGATAAATTCAAGCTGTTCTGTCACCTCTGATATGATTCATATCAGAGAAGAACATGTTGTATCTTGGGAGGATATGCGCTTATGAGACGGATAAATCCTTAAGGGCAGTGACTTCGTCACGCCTCAGGTTATATAAAAGCTTACTATTTTGCAGTCATGATTTCTTGTTTGTTTACTTCACCATTACCGACGTCAAATCACCGCAATTTCAAGAAAGATGAGTTTACTTGTTATCCCTCTTGTTTATATTTAATTGATGCTTTTGTTTATATGATATTATTATTTACAGAGATAATTTATTCCTAATTTTACAACTGATGGATCGTATGCTAATGAATCAGCGGCAATTTCAGGAGCGAACCGAAGAAAAGTCAAAGATTTAGTGAAAAAAACGACGCTCAATTGATAGATCAATCAGTCGTAGGTTTTTGATTCGTGGCATCTGAGTTGGTTTAGAAAATTAGAACTATAAGAACAGCTTTGACTTGAGTTATCAGGTTTACGCCTTAGTAGTTTTTCTGGCTTTTGGTTCTAGCCGGATATTTTGATTAGAGTAACTCACTACATTGCCATTGAAATTGTAAGGATCAGTGATTTTAATACCTAAAATTTGCGAAGGCGAATGTCATTTTAGTCCTTTTGTTACCAGCACGTATATATTTCATTATCTGCATTATTTCCATCTATGGTTTTTAATCAGTAAAATTGAATTTTTAAACAGACTCACTGTTATCTATAACAGTCTAACATACTCCCTCAAACCAATAAACATCATCTACACATGACCATACTATTATTTACTGCTGTGAATCATGTATGCAATGACTATGTAGATTCTGCAAATCCTATACGAAGATTGGCATAGTCAAACACCGAATGATATGCCTGCAAGAAAATATCTCCAACAACCCTGCATATACATATATCACGACGATCATACACTATATATGTAATAGAGAGAAAAACAAGAGCATGAAACATGGAGCATTAAGAAAGACATTAACAGTATGATGATAAGTATGTATTACCAGAGGGGACCCTGTGGGGAAGGTACATCAAGAGCAACAAAACCGCTATAGCACACAGGAGAACAATCTTCATCATCTGATTCAACTCTAAGAACATACTGAGAAGGAAAAAGGTTCTATTAATTTACTTGATAAAGAAACCAGATACGCTACTCATACATTCTTTTATCATACTCTTTTCAACACACTCTTTAATATTCATAGGAAGGAAAGTGGTTCTATTCAATATGAACACGAACTTGAAATACAAACCTGTTCTGGAGAGAGAGGAAACAGCTTGTTTCCAAATGTGAATGTAATGTGTGGCATATCTGCGACACTACTGCAGTTTATAACCGATTGTCCAACTGGATTTGGGAGCCTCTCGCAAAGCTTTAAAGGAAAGAAATTCAGATAATGAAAAAGCTTCATAGTTCCTCATTGGATAAATATAGTTATAAATATTGAGTAAACAGTCATCTTTGTCCCTAAATGTGCGAGGGTGTTGTCATTATAATCTCTAAATGTATTGAAATTTCAAAACATCTTTGATTGCGTTTTCTATTAGTAACTTCATTAACCAAACTAACGAACATAAGACACATGATTAGAAACTACCTCATCGACATATTTTAATACTTTTTCCTTTACATCGCTTTGCTTAATCTGAACTTGCATCCAAAGGACAACCATATTGCAAAAACTACAAAAGAGACTCTCTCTTAATGGTGATCCATCCCAACTTTCATTATGCACCACTGTTTCAATAACATCGCTGCAGGTAAAATTGAACTTTTGTTAAGTTAGCTGAAGAAAAGGAATGTGTAATAAACGAATCAAGAATTGGAAGATGGAAAATTGTACTCCATTCTTTGAAATCCATTATCTGAACAAAGTCTAATGTCAGCACATAAGATTTCAGGATTTAACTGCAGACATATGACATACAAAGATAAGTAAAGAATGCTTAAAATTTGAATTAATGAAGCACGGACACTCCTCGAATTAGGCGTGTCCCGGTGTCGGACACACGCGTGTCCAACACCTACAGGACACTGGCACATAATTACACTGAATTATGTGATTTTCTCAAATTATCAGCGGTGTTGGCGTGTCAGTGTCCGTGTCGTGTCCGGTGTCTGTGTCCGTATCCGTGCTCCGTAGGTGGATAGTCATTGAGAATATATATAAGTGCAAAGTCACAAAGAAAACAAACCCCTGAAATCAATGATTCCCATATCAAATTTCCGTAGTTATGGACAATGTTTTTACACTCATAACTAACATATCCTTCTGTTCCAATGGCATGGTTAATTTGAGTCACAACACCCTGCAAACAAGAACTAGTAAGAGAAAAGGCATCAAAACAATCTATTAAGATAAATGTATAATTTTAGAGATGATATACAGTTGGACCAGCAATTAAAGAAGTCCCTGAGTCCACTATTGCAGCACAGCCACCCTCACATAAACCTGTAAAATATTTACACAAGTTTCTGTTGAGGCAGCTCAAGCATAGTGAACATGAGTGCCAACAGCGGCAACAATGCTTTTGATCTTAAACTTCGGGCCAGGCTAACTCAATTATACATAACTGGTTTATAAAGTGAGGAATGCCTCCCACTTATAAAGTCATTTTAAGACCATATCTCAGCTCATATGAGACTCTAAACACTAACCCGTCACCCTCACGACTTGACATCTAGAGCATGACTTAATTAACATAATACAAAGCGGCTTAACGGATCTTGGATATACTCTAATAGCAACATAAAATTTGAGTTGAACCTAACTCAAACCTACGAAATCGGATTGTAAGATTAGGAATGTCTCCCACTTATAAACTCATTTTCAAATCATTTCTCATCCAATGTGATACTCTTAACATTTCAGCAGTCAAAACCTTTAAGCTGTGAAAAATGAAAAAAATAGGACAAGTTAAATTGAAAATCAACAATTGATGATCAAACCCTTTTAGTTCTACACAATAGCTGTGGAAATTTGAATGCTTTTCAAGAAAACCTAGAAATATATATAACCACCTAATACCATCCATTCTTTAGCATATATATTAAGAATCATGGCAAATAGAAATACATAAAAACCTGTTGTATTATTTGCAAGTAGAATATCTCCCACTTCAATCTGCAGGTGCAAACAACAAAAGTAAACATTGACATGGTTGATAACAAAAGCTATTGAAGAATTTCTGTTATAAATTAATACCTGCCAATAACCCTTTTGAGAAATTGGAAAGTAAGTGTGGTCACCTCTAAAATGCTTCTTGTCCACACCACCAAAGACAATCTCACCTCCTACTTCTGCCATTGGATCCTTATTTAACCATAGGGAGAAAACTTGGTCCAAAATATGCCCTTGTTCTATCATATTATACCTGTAGAAACAGACTTAATCATTGCGTGCTATTTAGGCCTAAAAAACTGAGTATATACCCTACTGCAACCAAAATATAATCTCATGAATCGTAAACACATACACCACACACGACATTGACATTGATACATCAATACTAGTAATAATTTGAGAAAGTGGTATAATTAAATGTAACCACATGTGTCAGTGTACCGTCGGTGTTTGACACTGACACGTGTCAGAGACTGGACATGTCTTTAATCTAAAGTATCAGTACTAGGTCACATCATTACTACTTCATCAATTTTCACTAATTTGAATATGAAAAATCACTAATCAGTAAAATGAATTAAAATAGTTATTATCTGCAAATATTACCACACTGGTGTGACTTTCCCAACTGAAACATCCTGAAATCCAAGTCCAAGTATACCATCAAATGGAAGAGCTAAAAGTGCAAAATTTCCTTCCCTTGTAATCTCACAAAATTCCTGGATGATGAAAAGCAACCAGACATCAATAAAACCAAAGAAGCATATAAAACTTTATCATAATACTTACTATAAATATAAACAAGAAAAAAAATACTGACTTGGTCTTTGACATTTATATCCCCAACTTTTACATTGTCTTGGCTGAAGAATCCATTAATGTATCCTTCGTCATACGGGATTTCACACGGTACTCCTGAATATTATCGAAAAGGTTACTTTAAGTATGCAACATCATAACAAACAAAGTTTGTGCACATAAAAACCAAATGGAGAAACCTTAAAAAGAAAGTATTAAATTTGTACAAGACTAAATGATATAATCCAAAGTTACCAATTTCGTTATAGGTGCTAGATAACCTCGACTTATACGTTGAATGAAAATAGCAAGCAATCTGCATCAGTCGTATAAACACATAACTTAAAGGACCGAATACGAAATTTTACAAAAAAATTTCAATGTTCGTTCCATCAATTCAATTCGACATAAGAGTCAAATCATTAACTTACTGACAAGATGCATCTGGAAGATGGAACCCAAAGATTAGAGCTACCAGTGTCAAACACAACATTGAAGTACTGTGGTGGTGAACCAATACCAATTTCCCCATAATATTGTACATCAAAGTAATTCTTAAGATAAACAACATCTTTTGAGCCATAATTTGAATCAACACTCACTAAATCTCTTTCATGAATTTCCCTTTTAATTCTTGAAGTGTTAAAACTTTGAATGTCTAAATTCCTCTTTTTTAGACTAATTCTCATCAAGCCATCATTAGAAATTGTATAAGCCAAAGATAGAGTCCAAATCCAAAGACATGTAACAACCAGCATATACTTCAAACTCATCTGTTTCAAATTTCAACATGGTTTATATAATTTCAGCTCAAGTAATATAAGAGTAGTTGAGTAATTACAATTACAAAAAATAATACCATATTTATAGTTTTCAGTTTCTAAACTACACAAAATTTGAGTATTGGCATCAATCATATAATTTGATTTAGTACAAGAAGCAAGACATAAAGAAATTCAAGGTTCTTTGCATACCTTATGATGATGATATTGAGTTTTTTGGCAGCTATTTGACTGAGATACGTGTTCTACTACAATACAGTGGGGTAATATACCTTTCATAATATAATATAAATAAATTTAAGCATGCTACTGGATATGAATGTTGTTTGAACAATAAACGGTTTTAGTACTCCACTTTTGCCTAAATAACAAAGTTGACTGTTTTTTATGTGTAAATTATGGGTCAAAAATATGAGGCGAATGGATTCTTTCAAGTGGAATTCTTTAAAAAAAGATATGATTGAATGATTAATTTATGGGACCTTCTTTTCCCATCCTATTGAGTTTCTCACGCGTCCTATTCAGTTCGGATTATAGAATCCAAATGGCACAAACAACCTATAAAATACTCCCATACACGTTGAAACATTTTCGGATTTTAGAATCGACATGGGATGCGCGAGAAACTCATAGAGTGGAAAAGTAACTCCCTTAACTTATATTGAGTGTTTTAGTCATTAAAATTTAAAAAGAATACTGCAAATATTAATACACTAGTTCGTGGTAACGTAATTAGTACTCCTTCCGTCTCTTTTTATAATAACATTTTATAAGTATTAAAAAAATTGCTGAAGTAATATGTCAGTGACTTGGTGGTATAAAGTGGGTAGCATGTTATTGGGTTCGAATCTATGTGGGATTTTTTTTCGTAAAATTTTTCTAATCTAATCAAAAAGGGCAGAATTAAGGTTAAATGTTAGTATAATAAAGATAAAGATTATGTGTTGCAACTTTCTCTACTATAAACAAGTTCATGACATCTTTACTCAGTGTGATCAATCAAAGGTTCTAGAGGATGCACACACATATACACAATAAGTACAAAATATATATGTAGTTCCTTTTTCCTAAAGATGGCCTCCCCTTTTGGTATTGGGGATTTCCAGCCAATTTCTCTTGTGTTGTCTCTAAGTTGGTTGCTAAGGTCCTGGCTGGTAGATTAGTGTTGGTCATGTATAAACTTATCTAACCAAATCAATTGGCCGTTCTTAAAGTTAGACAACTTATGGATGGTGAAATAGCAGTAAATGAGATTATCGATTTGGCCCGAAAGACTAAGAGTGAGTGTCTCATTTTTAAAGTTGATTTTGAAAAGGCATATAATTCAGTTAGACGGAGCTTCCTTGACTACATGATGAGGAGGATGGGTTTTGGGGAGGATGGATTAGAGTGTATGTTTTCTTTGGGAACCTCTCGATGCTACTCAATGGGTACCTGATGAGTAAAACCGCAAGTGCACGATTCTACCAAAGTTGTAAAAATAGAGTATCGTTTCGACAGGGAGTTATGAATTTAATTAACTTTTAACAATGATTAGAATGAAATTTTAAAAGTTAAAAAGGTTTGGTTTTTGTTTTGTAAGAAAATAACAATAATAATAAAAAGGTGCCTTGGGATTATTGGTTCATCACAATAACAAATCCTTCACAAACAAACCTTAAACCTAAACTTTATATTCGACCTACTTTCTAAAGACAAGTTTCTCTTTAGCGTATCAAAGCCTCTTTCAAGGTATAGTGAGTGTGTTCCTCTAGCAACCACGCTTATTCTCATGGTTGATTGCTATTGGAATCCTTGAAGAACGAAACTTTATATGTCTCAAGGATTGCTAGACTATTCTCATGTTTCGCAACCCTTGTCTAAATTCACTTGTTCCAATATCAAGGCTCCGCTTTCGCATTATGAATTGATATTTGAGATGATGAATTAACAAATATTAACCCTCCGCTTTCGCATTATGAGTTTGGCATTTGTTAATTCATTATAAAAACGGTGAATTAGATTAGAAAGTAGATTTATATAAAATTAGGGTTTATGGCTTGGTTTGATTAGGATTACGTCATT
>Ga0228710_1000589_pt1 | contig 47753 bp, 24 predicted proteins | sample MedpolnodulmetaG_FD_177995 | JGI IMG/M metagenome (GOLD analysis project Ga0228710, IMG submission 177995) | Root nodule microbial communities from Medicago polymorpha collected in Santa Monica, California, United States - pink nodules | ecosystem: Host-associated > Plants > Roots > Nodule... | reverse complement strand
GTTGATTTGATAAAAAAAAAAAAAAAAGATAAAATAAGTGTTGTTTTGATAGTTTTTATCGTCAATATAAACATTTCTTTGTAGTTGCTTAAGAGATTAAATGCCAAAATAAGGCAAAATACATCTATGAAACAAGTTGATATCTAGTCATATTTTTATTCTATTAGTTTTCGACAAATAATCTCATTTGTGGTAGCTAAATATATATATTGATGGGATAATTAATTACTAAATGTGCTAACCTATTCAAATAAAAAAATAAATTTTGCAACAACACAAGGCTTCACCCCTGATGCTAACAATCATCAGAAGAATACTTGTTAGAAAACCCATAAGTAATAGATTTACATTGGAAACAATAATTCTAAATTTTGTAAAAGTTGAATTCGCCACTTTTCTAACACTTTTTAACATGGGGTAATTCTATTTTTGTTCCCTTTAACATATGATAATGATCTAGATAAGTTTCGCTGTGTCCTCAATGCTGACCCTACAAAAATCAATTTAGTTGTGACTTCAATGGTGAATGGGTCGTGCGACAAGAATGGCCCGCATTGAAGATAGTTCATGGAATTTTTTATTTTGCGAATTAATGGTGGAAGTGGAACGTATCTTAAATAAAAATGTTTCATAGAAAATTATTTTCTTTTTAAAAGCATTTCATAGAAAATTATTTAACAGGTCAAAATAAGACAATGCACCCATTTTTAAACGCAAGCGTCACTTCTACAAATTATATTTAATTTTTTGTAAGCGATTAAGTCAATAGTTTTGTATGATTATGGCTTAAACTTCAACGTTGTATATTACTTGCACAACATCATTTGTTTTTAGGTACTTTACACGCCACTTAGCTATTTTAAGTGTGAACAAGCAGCTTAAGTATACGACGTGTAACTGTAAAGACCTAAAGAAAGCTTTAAAGGGAATATTTGTTTTCTAGTTTTTACGTTTCTCCAACGAAAAGAACAACTATGTTTTTTTTTTTAGGGAAAAAGAACAATTATGTTGAAAGACTCCTTGAAACTATGTGCACCTTTCATTTATTCGTACTTTGTTTACTTCGTATTGTTAGCCTCCCTTTGTGAAGTTGCAGAGAGCCATGTTTGAAATTTTGAATAAACCCTCGTGTCAATCTATGTTTATGTTGAAGTCAATTTCATGTGTTGAACCTTTAAATTGTCGTTCGTGGTGCATTTTCAACCTTAACTTAAATTATTAATTTGTTAACGAGTATTTTGCGGAGAATAATTAGACAATCTTTCATTTAGTGTGTTCAAAGAAGATTCTAAAATAATAAATGCACCAAATGGTTTGAATTATAAAAATGGTCAAACACATTATCCTCTTGTCATGTTATGTTATGATGTCGCTAACGTGCAACTTTTAAAATTTCAAAACTATGGAACATAATTTGCAAACTAACTACAATTACTCCAATTTGCTTCAAAAAAAAAAACTACAATTACTCCAATTGGTAGGGAATCAAATTCCTTTCAAATATTGACTAACAAAGAAAAATTAAAATTTGCATTTCTAGAAACATTATCACCACAAAAAATGTCATGAATTGTGAATGAATTGGCATTTAAGCTATTGGAAGAAAAAAAAATGTAATAAAAGAGCAAATTTGTGTTTGGATCCTCAGGTGGAGAAGGTGCCCGTAATCTAAAATCAAGAAAATTACACCCCATAAAAATGAACGATGTAGCATTGACACTTCAGATCGGTGACAATGACATGATACAGATATACTTCCATTTCTTACATATTATAACCGATGTCATACCAGGTGTATGAGTGTCGTGTTTGTCCAGATTCATAGAAAACTGATCATCTAGAGGGAGAAGAGGTATGATCCGAAGCTGACCAAGGTGGCAACTGAGTAGAATAAAACGAGGAAACCGAAGTATTGCCCAGCATAGAAGAAGCAAATGCAGAAGATGATGAAGATTGTAGAAGAGAAGCCATAGAAGAAGCCATAATCACATTATCATCATAAACATTCCTTGCAGGAGGAGGAATACCCGAAAACTGAAAACGATCATAAAAGTTTGTAGAATGCTGAGAAGAGTTAGGAAAAGGTCTAGTATGAACAACAGGATCAGTAGAAGTTGTAATAGAAACAATTGAACTCGGTGTATTCGAAACGTTCCATTGAGTAGTAGTAGTAGTAGCAGCAGCAGCTGGTACTGGAGGGTTACGAAGAGTAACATTTTCAGGGAAGTTGAGTTTGGCTTTGTTGCCTCTAAAACGAAGAGCAGCTTCATCGTATGCTCTAGCAGCTGCTTCAGCTGTTTCAAATGTTCCTAACCATACTCTAGCTGCTTTGAATGGATCTCTTATCTCTGCTGCCCATTTTCCCCATGGTCTCTGTCGAACTCCTCTGTATTTTCTCTTTGCTTCTCCTTCTCTTACTACATTCTCTGTTCTTCTATATTCATATACTGCATTCCCCATTTCTCTTGTTATTCTTGTTGCTGTCCTATTAATGCTTGAACTTTCTGCAACTGCATTATTATATCAAAATAATAAGCTTTGTATTTAATGGAAGACATAAGATAACCATATCTATGAAGTAAAGACAAAAATAACTTGAATATAATGAACTAATTAAATGTAATTTATATGTTGGACGAATAATTTGAGAAAATTCATTAATTGAATATAATCACATCGAACACGCCTAAGTTAAATATAATATATAATATAAAAAAAAAATTAAAAAAAAAAAAAAAAAAAAAAAACATGTTTTATTTGTTGAGAATTGTTATGTTCTAATGATTTATGTTACAAACAACAAATTAAAGAAAATACATAAAATTGGTGTTTTGTACATAAATATCCCCTTCAAGGTTATACATGGTTTGAGTCATGACTGGATCATCCAACCTTTATGATCGAAATTCGGATTACCAAGTCGGTAAGGTTAAGACAAAAAATAAATTGAAGAAAGAGGAGAAAGATTTAATATGGTGCTTACTGGTTGTTGGCAAAGCAGGGGAGGAACCACCGAGGAATTGGAAATCACCAACAAAGCTATCATCTTCCCTAGTTCTCTTGAGAGAAGAACTAGTAGCATAATTAGATGAAGAAGAAGGAGAAGACAAAGATTGTGTTGTAGAAGGAGAAGACATGTTGTTATTGATATTTGTTGCAAAAGCAACCCTTCCTTCAATTGCACTATTATGATGAGGTATATCACCGTCACTCTGGGTTGGAACATCTCCAGAAACGATATGAGTCAAAGCTGAGATCATTGCAGACATTTCTCTTTCCCTATTCAAACCTGGAAATATCATTTCAGTTGACAATGTAGGATGATCATTGAATTCACTTTTGATAACAACTTTGTCTTTTGAATTCGCCACCTTTAACATACACATGTAAAAATATACTATATGCTTGTTAGTTTATGTTACCTTGATTTATTTTTTGCATGCAAAAAATGTATATATATGCTTCAATCGTCGTCAACCCCATTAGAATGGTTCGTGTATATATATAAGGTTCAAATGGGGTATATAGCCGCCATAGAGAAGAGTCAGTCGGTGATTTAATGAAAGAGTGGAAAACTTTTACACGAAGCAATTGAAAATACAAAAACACTAATAAAATTCAATAATTAATTAAAACGTAAGCGGTTTGAAAAATTCATTTTATAAATGTCTTACCCTTAGTAATTAATTTATCTATTTCATGTTGGGTAATATAGAGGACGTGGAGGAATAAGAATGATTAGAAGTATTTATTTAAAATAAAAAATGATACAGAATTTAGAGAGTGGAGGTGTGAAGGCAGGCTTGCCGGCACTCCGTGTTGTGTGTGTGGAGAGAACCTACATGACGGTTGGCAGCTCATTCGAGCCAATATTAGTCGGTGAAAAATAAACAAGTTAGCCACTAGGTAGGAGCCGACATGAATGAATGTCCAATAAATAAATGGTAATAAAAAATGTGTTCAATAAGATGATGATCATTATCTCTCCAAAAAAAAAATAATGATCATATATATGTTACCATATTTTGGGCCGTTTCTTGGCAAGAGCAAAGCGCTCTATGCTTTATGTTGTAGCGATAAAAATATAATTATTACGATGTAGAATAAAAAAATAACATTTTTATTTACGACATAATTTATCACAAAATGTCATTTTTCGTAGGTAAATGTCTATTTATCTCTAAATAAAAGTCGTATTAAACCAATGCTCATATATTTAACTACAACTTACTTATTTATCGTTAGAAGTTGTGTTAGAATTTTTTGGTAATTTTTTTTTTAAAGAAAATTGTTAAGATTACAACTGGGCTTCTAAATTATCGGAAACGACCATTGTAAGTTGTAACCAAAAAAAATATATTACTCTATATAATAATAGGGAATATATAAAATGAGAGGTGGTATTTATTATGAGAGGTGAGAGGAGTAAATAATATATATATAGTTATTAAAGTCTTGTTAAAAATATCTATACACATATTTGTAAAAAAAATATACACGTAACCAAAATGATTGAACTCAAATAATTAATAATTTTTTCTTATGACGAATTATTTAAGAGAACCTAACTACAATTTTTAAGGAAATTATTATCTACCAAATTTTACTCACCTCTCTCTCAAGCTCAAATAGTTAATGTTTTATCCATTTTTCCTAAGAATTAGAGGATTAAAAAAAAAAAAAAAAAAGTTATATACATTGTTTACATATGAATCAATAAATGCAAGAGAGTGGTAAAAAAGAAAATAGAAAACAATGAGATTAAAAGTTTAAGAATATTATTACTATTCGACAAAGAGTTAGAGCCTCTTTATTATAGTTTTTTTAAGAAAAAATCACTTATTTTAATAAAATAATCACTTTTAAGAGTTTTGCATACGTTTGTTTCAACTTTTTAAAAAAATTAGAATCTAAAAACAGCTTCAAATGAGAAGCTATTAAGAGCAGCTTCTCAAAAAATAGATTTTTTTTAGAGGAGAGAGAAAATATTGTTTAAAAGATTGAACTAATTTTGTAACAAAAAATCCTTTTTATATATTTGTATCAAAACAAACTAGATTATTTGTTTAAAAAAAGTGATTTTTATTACGGTAAACAAACGCAAAATAGATTATGATTTTTCATAAATTCTCTAAAATATAATCTCTAAATTATTTTATGTCAAAATCACTTTTATTTTAATCTGTAACAAACAGGCCCTTAATTTTTCAAAAAAAAATCTGAGTTCAAATTCAACACGAAAAATGCAATAAAATTAATATATTTAATTAAGTAGTTTAGTAGCTAGAGCTCACACATTATAAATATGAAGAAATTGTGTGTTTGGGGTTTAAACCACATCCCCTATATATAATGAGTTCATCTTTGCTCCATTTACTCTTGCTCAATTTATTCTTTTTCAATGCATAGATGTGTAACACGTGACAAAAATAAATCCAAAGGATGAGATTAAAAGATTAACATAAACACTGATCCATCTTATTCCTCTCATCATGTTCTCCCCCTTCTACTCCACAGCACTCAACTTCTCCCCCTTCCTTTTCATTGTTTGCAGATCTAAATCGAATCATGAGAAACATGTATTGATTTACAAAAGTTCAATTCAGAGATCAATCACATGCTCAACGAGTTAATTGATTTAAATAGGTGATATTCATTCAGAGATAAACGAGTTTTCTGGCTACTGTTCTGCAAATTACTTTGATGCCGATAAAACAACAGCTTTCAATTTTCAAACTTTCGGTTTTGTGCCGGCAACGGCGCCGGATCTGCAGTACCTCAATTATGTATCATTCACCTTCAAATTTTGTTTTTTGTTGCAATTTTAGATCGTTATGAGAGAGAAGAAGATGAAACACTACCTGTTGTATCATTCATCTTCAATTTAGTACTATTAGAATTATTCCTTTCTCTATGAAACACTACCTGTTGGATCCTTATATAGTCCCTGTGACTTGGTGGAATATTTAAGCAAGCATTATTATCAATTACCTTCTCTTACAAATCTGAATTTTATCTCTATCAGTTCTATTTCACTGAATCCTATTCATTCATTGGGGTTCCTGACTAGAACTAGGATTATTTCGATATCCCTAATAATTCAAATCTATCATCACTGTTACCCAGAATACGTTCACCTTTTAGATTGTAAATGGCAATTTGGATGGAGGAAGAAGATGAAATGCTGCCTGTTGTATGACAGAGAAAAATCGTTTTTCTCTTATTTTATTTTTGATCAAATGGAATAAGGAGTAAATGGAGTAAATCTACCTCAGCCATTAGATTTATTTTTTCCACATGTCAAACTTCTATGTATTCAAAAGGAGTAAATGGAGCTAAGGATGGGAATGGGTACCTATTGGGCAGGGTACCGTAATGCCTATCCCCGTATCCGCGTTTTGAAAAAATCCTCATACCCGAACCCATACATTCGTGAGTATTTAAGTGTCCGTACCCGAACCCATTACCCTATGGGTATCTAACTGCCCGTACCCGAACTCATTACTTGCACATTCACAACAAAAAAATAATAAAAAATAAAAAATATCACAATATAATTAGAATGTGATATGAAATATTATAAATCAACATATCAAATATTACGCATCATATTATTTAGCCAAATAAAAGCATCTAAAATATAAAAAATAAGTGTATATTACAATAAATATCAAAGACTTTGAATTAATTAATTAAATTTAATATAAATAAAATTATTGGTATAGTATATAATGTGCGGGCATGGGGCGGGGTGGGCACTAGAGTGCCCGTACCCGCACCCATACCCGTTCAAATTTGCGGGTAATTACCCGTGCCCATACCCAACAATGTGGGTATTTACCCACCCATCATGGGTATTTTTTACGGATGCCTATTGGGTTTGGGTCCAATTGTCATTCCTAAATGGAGCATGGTTAAATGGAGCAAAGATGCACTCATATATAATATGCAATATCTCAACCAACTAGATGACAAACTAATATGGAAAATGTTAATCAGTGCTCTTGGGGCATTGGTTAAACACTAAATAAAGTAAGTTTTTATTAAAAAGTAATTACTTAAAAAAAGTGACAATTTATATTTCCAAGACGGAAATTCTATTTATAGATTCCTTAACTAATATCTACGGCCACTCGTTAAGAAGACCAACTTATATATATAGTTGTGTAGAAAGAATACCGAAATTTGGAATACTAATTCGGTCCATATTGTGAAACTAGAGGACCAGTTTGAACCAAGACAATGAAGCTACCAACTTGCACTTTCAAAATAAATTAAGGAAGAAAAATATATTTAAGCCTAAAGAAATGTTAAAAATTATAGCATTGACCTTTATATTTTATTTTAAATTAGCTAACCATCTTGAAACATTGAATAAAAATATATTCAAGCCTAAAGAAATGTTAAAAAATTCTATCATTGACCTTTTATATTTTATTTTTAGTTGACAATCATGAAATGAAACATTGAATTCCACTCAAAAATCAAACAGTTAATAGAGGCTTTTTAAACATCTAGGATGTTGTTGTCTTCAAAGTCAAGAAACTCAAAACCAGATTCGGTATGGCCATCTTCCCTTGGCATCAAGTGGCAATAGCCCAAGTACATCCCATTGTGCTCATGAATGGGATTATGAACTAAAGAGCTGCAAAGTGAACTGGTGAAGTGTAAAACCAACCTAGGGTCCCACTTTATACATAATTGAAGTACTGTTTTTACTTACATCTGTGTTATAAAAATGAAGGTTGCTCGTCGACAACATTTCTTTGTTCACATATGCCACTTTCTTATAGTGGTTCGTGACTGGACCAAATGGGCGAGATAAATTGCAAAGGCCTCGGTAGTTAGTCGGTAGTATAGATTATTTTAGGGTTGGTTCTCTATCGTGGCCGTTTTTTGGCAAGAGTAAGGAGTTCAACGGAACTAGGCCTTCAGTTTATGGGGGTCTCAGATATTTATCAAGATAAGGGTATAATTGTTGGTGTGTATGATAAAAAAAATAATGTCTTTACGTACGACAAAATATGTCACTAAATGTCAATTTTTCTTAAGTAAAATGTCTATTTGTCGGTAAATAAAAGTCATATTTGAACCAATGCTTATATATTTAAATACAACTTAACTATTTATCACTATAAGTGATGTTGGAATTTTATTTTATTTTTTCAACAAAAAATTGTCAAGATTACAACTAGGTCTCTAAATTGTCGGGAAGGGCCTTGTTCTCTGAAGAGTAATTTTTTTTTAAGGATTTTCAGAGAAAGGGATTCAGATAATATAAAATTCAATAAATAATAAATAAAGTTTGATTAATAATTATGAAGCATGTTATTTAAACAATCATTTTTCTGACAACTTTAAAAACAACTATAAATTTATAAGAAAGGTGAAAATTGATCTTAAGGCATGGGCAGAGCTACTCTTACACCAAGATGTGCACTTGCACGCCCTCAGCTTTTCATAAGTGTATCTTGCATTCTATTTAACTCATGTTTTAGAAATTGATTTTGCATCACTCTCTTGATGAAAGACGCAATGAGCAGTAGTTTTTTTGTGCTTTCCGTTTTTTATGCAATAGGAAGGTTTATCACTATCAAATCAGTATGCTTTTTTACTGCGCTACGTGCTTTGACCAACAATATTAGGATGGAGGGTTTTACAACTCGAGAGTTTACCTCAATTCGATTTGTCTAGGTAAGCTCGACTAGTTTAAAGATGGTTAACAAATTAGTTAAATACTTGATAAATAAAAAACAAATTAGTTATATATATATGGCTTCTTCAAAAAAAAAAAAAATTGCTCCCTATATAATCGAGTCGACTCATGAACCAAACGAGTTGAATCACGTGTAATTCAAGTTCAACTCATTTAATCAACAAACTTAATTTTAAGCTCAAATTCAGCTCATTTGGTTCATGAACCAAGTTCAACGGATTAATTGCCGAGTCAAATTTTGAATTTTATTCGAGTTGGTTCGGTTCATTGTCAGCCCTACCGCCAACACAAGGTGTGCCAGAAAAATAGACAATAATTACATCAATGTTCTACGACAATGAGAAAGACAACATGACAGCTAACCATTACCCAAACAATAAAATGGGTTCCGACTCCAATCATGAAATTTATAATAAAATGAAACAAAACTAGCTTTAAACCACGAGAACGAAATGAGCTTAATATTTTCTAACAGCTGATGCATAGTGCTTTCTTTAACACGAAAAAATCTAGCGTTCCTTTCCTTCCAAATTACCCAAATGCTTGCAAACCATAATAAATGCATAAAAGAGCATCTGGGGATAGCATAACCTGAAGAAGTATGAAACTAAAGATAATGTTCCAAAATTGTTAAGGGGTTTACCGAAGAAACGCCTAACCAATGATGAACAAGGTACCAAACCTGCCCAAACACATCACAATGAAAAAATAGATGATCCGTCGATTCAGCCAACCCGCATCCAGAAACACACCCCCGAGCATCTTCTTGAATGATATTCCTTCGAGAGAAATTGTCATTTGTAAGCAATCTATCTCGAAACAGACGCCAAGTAAACACAGATACCTTAAGTGAGACATCTTACCTCCAAATACTGAGCGTAAACACATATACCTTAAGATTCTGTGTTCTTAGTTAAGCTAAAATGATTAATAAATTTTAACTAAAGACATATGTGTGATCATTATTTCTTAAAAAAAAATAAAGTGATCATCATTATGAATCCAAAAAAAAAAGATGATGATCATTATCTCTCCAAAAAAGTATGATCATTATGATATGTTTATTAAAGTCTTGTTAAAATTTACGTAGTTATTTTTTATTTGAATATAAAGTCAATAAATGCAAGAGAAGGGAAAAAAGGAAAAAGAAAACAGTAAGATTAAAATTTAAAAATATTTATTTTTACTGCTTAACAAAGAGTTAAATTTTTCTTCTCATAACTAATTTATCACATATATCACACGAATCTCTTTTATATTTTTCTCTTACGTTCAATAAAATGTCTACCAAACATTTTCCATTACTAGAAACACATCTACATTGTTTCAACATTACTTTTAAGGATGAAAGAATTTTGCTGCTATTATAATTTACTTGTATTTGTATGAAAAATTAGTATATGCACTTGTGTGATAAGAATACTTGATTGTTTTTATTGGTAGTCGGAGTTTGAATCTCAAACCTTACATATATTATGCATTAATTGTCCCTACCAATAGAGCTAAACTCACAATGACATAAGAATACTTGATTTACACACAAGCTATAGTGTTTAGTTTAAATTTAAATTGTCATAGGTTATTGATTTTTTTTTTGTTGAGGAATAGGTTATTGGTTATATATCAAAATTATTTTTATTATTTATTGGACGTAGTTTTTATTTAATTTTCTTTTTACTAAAGTTTTTATTTTTCAAATCACTAAATTTTTATTACACCCTCGTCTTATAGCGGCCATTTATTTGTAAAACAAGTGTCCTTTTAACAATATTTGTTTAATAAAATGATTACGAATGTATAACAACTTCAATAGGGGTGAATATTTTTTAAATGTCACATATTGTTTATCAACTTTGAAATTATAATTAATAACTATTACTTGAAATGTTATCTTAATGTAAGAGCTTAGTTTGTAATATTAAGGTGTTGAGAGCTTAGTTTGTAATATTAAGGTGTTGAGCTCGAATTCACCATTGTAGAATAATCATTAACATCACAAAAATTTATAAAATTCCTTTTCCGCATTTTTTTTAAAAAATAATATCCAACATTGACCACTAATAATATTCATCAAATTCTTTGAACCATAATCCATAAAAATTCTGACTAAAATCAATCTCAAAATCAGAAAAATTCCAAAATACTTATCCATATTCATTGAAACAGGAGATGTAGAACACTATTCATTAAAATTAAAAGTTAGTAGAAATGAAATGTAGATAAATTCTTGTTTTCTCTTTCTTTCCATTTTTGTCCATTCTGACCATTCACGCATCCATTTATGGAACTCAATAACAAAATCATCCAATCATGCTGATAAAAAAGAAAAAAGAATCATCCATTCTCAAAGACACCAGTAGACCTTGACTTCATCTTCAATAGCCAAGCTCTATCCCCTATCACTATCACCATGTCCATGACTCATAGTGACCGGTCTCTCTCCTTCCCAATTTCATTCTCTCATCTCCTAAATGTCTCACTTTTAGATTTGTGCTTTCAAAAAATATTATGAGTTCTTGGTGCGACTGAGTCGTAAGTTTTTCTGTGCACTTTGCAACAGCCGTATGGGATCCAAATCCAAGGAAGAGAAGATGGTTAGATGATGCACTTGATCCTCTCCGTTACTCCAAAGGAGCGAAAAAGAGAAGAAAATAGGAGAATGAGAGAGGAATTATGAGATAGACGATGAGTTCCATTAATTACATACCAACCTAATTGTACTATTAGAATTTAGAATGAATTAGAAGCGAGGTTTTATAGTAAAAAAATTGGCTTTCTTATGCTAACCAGATTTGTAAAAAAAATTATATCAATATGTTACCTAGCTAGAGTCAATAGTTAAATGATTTAATAAACCAACAATTATACTACTAACAATTGAAATAGCATATAAGCATATTCATACCCCAAATCACTTAAAATCTTGAGGTAAATAAATAGATTAACACTTCGAAATTTTTACAAATCATAATAAGAATGTGTCATATAATGAAGGTGTACCCTTTAAGATATTAATCTTGTACCGGTTCGTGGAAATTTTATTTGCGGTACCATGCATGCAGAATATTAGTCCCTCTGACGAAACTGAGAAAATGTTGGCATACACGCATTCTATATCCGTTTAATATTTTGTAATTTTATCATTTCAAAAAATATTTTTGAATTTTATATAGACAAATATAACCAGTACTTTTTTTTTACAATAAAAATTCACTGCATTTTATTTTTTTTTCTCTACCATTTGAGCTACATCCCCACTGCATTTTATTCATAACAATGTGAATAATATATTGTGAACGTTGATAAAATTTTGTGATCGATATTCAATTAGAGTATTGTTGTCTTTGCTAGACTATATAAACTATCCTATTTTAGTTTACCATCGTGAAATATTGAATTCCGCTCAATAATCTAATAGTCTATAGTAGCTTTAAGCATCAAGGATGTTGTTCACCTGAAGTCAAGAAATTCATAACCATATTTGATAAGCCGACTTCCCTTGTGTCAAGTGCCAACAACCAAAGTATATCCCATAATGCCCATTGTTTACCCCATGAATGTGATCATGAACTAAATGAGTTGCAAATGAACTAATTGATATTGTTTCTAGTTATATGGGTGTTCTAGAAATGAAGAATGCATCGTGGACATCTTTTATTCACATGTGCCACTTTCCTAGTGGTTCATTACCCGACCAAATGGACAAAAGGGTCTCGGTAATGATATTTGTACAATATAACTTTTCTGATTTTTTTTTTAATTGGTCAAAAACAATATAGAGTGGGAGAAAGAAAGAGTGAGAGTAACAATATAAGGTGAATATGAGAGATAATTGTTAAAAAATTATCATAAAATAATCGTACAAATATCATTTTTCACAAGGTCTCAGTATAGATTTGACTTGACGCTCTAAATGGTAGAGAGTATAATTATTTCAATATAAAATTTAATAAAAAAATAAGTAAAGTCTGATTAATAATTATTTTCAATCATAATTTAATTTAGGTTATTTTCAAAGATTTCTCTTTAGTTGAAAATTTTAACCATTTGAGCTTAACTATTGACATAGACTTTAAAACCAATGATACTAAAAAAGGAAGAAAAAAATACTTTATGTAAAATCAATGAGGTAGTCACGTCGAAGATCATCTTTCGCACTCTAGAGTTCGCGTCAAACATAATTTGGATTGTGGCCAAGAACTACACCAATAATCACCTAAAGAAAAATGTGAGTGATTAACGCATTCGGATTTGAAATCAATTTCCAAATCTGTTTGTTATCCATTGCTAAATTGAACGCTTTCATATTCTTAAGCCCCGTACCACCAAAACCTTTAGGTGTAGTTAAGTGTTCCCATGAGAGCCAGTGTTGTCCTCTAAAGTTTCTAGTACTATGACCCCGTCAAAAAGAATTTAGCATCTTCTCAATTTCATTAATAAGAGTTCTAGGCAAAAGAAACACATTCATAACATAAGATAGAATGGATTGCAATACTGAGTTGATTAGAACATCTCTACCTGCACGAGACAAGCACCAATTGCTCCAATAATTGATTATATTTTAAATATGATCCTTCATACATTTGATTAGGTGGTTTTATTTTGAATTTGTCGGGGTTTTTGCCCTCTACTAAATTTTGTCCATATGCATATATCATTAAACCCAAAAATTCATTCTAAACTTCATGGCAAATTCATCTCCAAATTTATTCTCAACTTCATCCAAACTTAGAAGTTCATAAAAAAAAAAAAAATCACTCAACAAACTTTTTTTTAGAGGGATCTGCATATGAAAATTGAGATATAGGACTAAAACACATTTTTTTTGACAAGAGGACTAAAACACATGTAATCCTTAAAATAATATTTTAAAAATTGGACTATAGACCAAACCGATGAGACATTTGAATCATGGTTCAATTGATTTAATTGGATAAATCATAGTTAAACTGGACTACTAATAAAATAAAAACAATGACTAACTTTTTGATTTGATTGAACTATTTGCAGTTTAACCCGATTCGGTCTGATTCAAACAGGTTTGTGTGACTAAGAAAGAATCAAGGTTAAACGAACTAGAAGACTGTCTCGTTTTTTATGTTTGAAACTACAAAAATGTCATTCGAAATGATATTGAATTGAGACCAAATAGAACCATAAATGAAAAATTAATAACAAAATAACATACCTCCTCCATTTCTCCCTTCCTTTTTAGGGCGTGTTTGGTAAAAATAAGATATAAGCTAACTGACAGCTGAAAAACTAACTTATAGCTGATGACTGATAGTTAGTGGTTTATATAGTTGAAAAGTTAGCTTATTAAAATTAAAAATGTTTAGTAAAATTAATTGTTGAAGTGACTGATAAATATAAAATGACGTAAAAAGGCGTGCTTGTTTAATTCTGAACATAAATCATATATATAATTTTTATTACTTAACGTATTTTTTTAAAAATTTAAATATATTTCAAATTATTTTCATCACTAAAATGATATATATATATATATATATATATATATATATATAAATTTAATTGGTATTTTTTATTTAACAAAACTTTTTTTTATGAATTTTATTTAACTAAACTTGCTTCACTATTTGTTGTAAATTTTATATAAAATTATTTATTATATGAATTATGAACATGGTAAAAGAAAGTGAATAAGAAAATTTAAAAAAGAAACATAATATATGACAACATGGGTAACGTGGACAGTTACCACAAGATTGTGGTTTTTTTTTTATTATAAAAAAATAAAATAACACAAGTAAAAGTTAAAATTGGAAGAAAATATAAAAAAACTACAAGCTAAAAGCTCAAAAGCTACTTGAAATAGCTATTCAAAAAACACTATAAGCTAGTGGAAAAAGCTTTTTACCAAACACGTCTTATTCTATCAAAACAAACTTATAAGCTAGTTTATCTATGTTACCAAACACAGCCTTAATCTATTTTCTACCTCTCTTCTAAACCAATCTAAAGAAGTGTAATTTATATTTCCTATCTCTCTCTCTTCCCTAATTCTTTTAAGATATACTCTATCCGTTTCTAATTATAAAGTTCATTCCAACATTATTTATAATTAGTAAAGGAGGGAGTAACACAATTGTATTCAACAATCATTCAATTCAGAATATTATAAAATAAATCTAAATAAAGATACCACTAATCATGAAGATATTTAAAAATTTAGTTGTCTTAAACCTTAATGAAAGAATTGGAGGATTTACTATTAATTAAATAATCCATTAATCCATAAACATAGTCCAAAGGAAGAAAGAAAAAGGGTCACATCATTGTTATCACATAGTCCTAGTCCAAGGCCACGTTAGCTAGCGGTGATCTCATAGCATTGCTTGGGTTGGGTGGGTGTAGATAGATTAAATGCTAATTATTATCTTTATCAGGTGAGGAGAGTGAGCAAGTGTGTTGCTTGCTTGCTTAGTATCCAATCCAATCCAATCCAAGACTAAATCATAACATAACGTAAGGTAGGGATATCAAGCAACCCAACCATACTAACCTTCATTCCAAGATCCCTCAATTTTATTTGATGATATTTATTAAAAACATTAGAAAAAATTAACTGAATTGTTTGTGATGGCCGAAGAAAAAGAATCAACGTCAATTCCTCTAAGTCAAGCTGATAATGTCTCCTGCGAAGATCCCGAAGATCCAGCCAAGACTCCTCCAACCTCTCCCAACTCTTCCACTCGCAGGGTAGGGTACCTTTTATTTCTTCACTCTTCAAATTAGGGCTAAGTTTTCGATCTTGTTTATTGCACTCTATTTTTTATTTTACTGTGTTCTTTATTTATAAGTCAACCATTAGTCTTGCGCATAATTTGACTGACACCAATTTAGTGATTGTATTATTTGTAAAGAAACTATGTGGGGTTATGATCATTAAGTTCATTTTTTAAGTGGTTGCTCTGATCTCGGTATCCGTCCTGAGAACCGACTGATCCGGGAACCATTCCCACCGTCCACTCGAGGAGTCAATTGAAGTCTGAGCAAAGCCCCGTATGGACCATCCCAACATAAGAATTGTTAGCACACTCCTAGGTTCCAAATGGTCAATATCAGGCCAATCCTGGGGGTTTTTGATTCTCTATATTATTTCGCTTAATTGTCTTTACCTAGATAAGTTTCCTAGTTTGTTAAATTAGTACTACATATTAAACATATGATAAAGTCAGAAATAATTGAAGCATGATTATAATACAACAACCAAACCCTGTTTCACTGCATTATCTATATAAGCCACATGAATAGGCCAGTTAAGTGAGTTAACTGATGGGTGTTAGAATTCAAAGCTGATTCAATGTGAACCTTTCCTCATATAAAAATAGCCATCCTGTTTTTCATGACCCAAGGTCTAAATGACGAAGGTGGAATTTACAGAAACTCGATTGTTACCAAATACACATCTGTTTGGCATGATGTAAACAAAATTAAGTTTCAAATTATATCTAGATAAATCGATCCATGTCTCACTATTAGCTCATTCTGTGCAATATTTTCAGGCTTGCTGCTTTGTTCTTCAGAGTTGGGTCTCAAAGAAATTTATGACTGGATGGTAATGGACTAAACTACTTATCAAGATGACTTATTATTGCCAATTTGCCATTATTAGCGACCTAACTGTCCGTTTAATTTTGTACTTGCAGTGTGGTTCTATTCCCAGTTGCAGTTACCTTTTTTATTACATGGTGGTTTATTCAGTTTGTTGATGGCTTCTTTAGTCCGCTATACTCCAGTTTTGGTGTTGAAATATTTGGTGAGTAATTTATTTTTCCTTCAATAAACATGGATCTGACTATTATATTTGATCTCTTGAGAAGTTACAAATGACAGGAATTTTTCATTGATCTAGATGTAAGGAAATGAACATAGTGCATAAATTCAAAGATAATAGGTTACTCTTTTGTTTTACCAATGTGGCAAGAAGGTGTTTTACTTTCTTCTCAAGAGTTCAATGGCTAATCCGGGAACATCCAAAGCAAAGTAAATGATAACACTGCATAAACTTGTAAATTCAAAGATATCAGGTTACCTTATTGTTAAATCAATCGAGAAAAAAAGCATATTGCTTTTTATGAAGAGTTTATTTGAATTGTAGTTTACATGTTTTAGCGGACATGGTATTCTCGTCTTTATTTCGTACCTCCAGTTTTCTATAATAAATTTATTTGCTATCAAAACATGCATGCATGTACATTTTTGGTTGTGGAAGCATCTTGTTCGTTCTATCTTTATTTTTAATCCCTCTCAATGCAATAGTGTAGTTTAAATGCTCTTGGTTTATGGTGCAGGACTTGGTTTTATTACATCGTTAGCTTTTGTGTTTGTTATTGGTGTTTTTGTTTCGTCATGGATGGGTGCCACTGTCTTCTGGATTGGAGAATGGTTGATAAAGCAAATGCCCCTTGTTAGACATATATACTCTGCATCCAAACAGATTAGTGCTGCAATTTCTCCAGGTATGTTTTTCATAATAATGTAATCCAATTAGATTAGCGCAAAGAAACATTAACATTGGTTAGATACTGGAGTTTGAATTCACATAGAGATGAGCACTTATGCTATTTGCATGTTGGTTAGCCAGTGTTGTTACAATTGAAAGAAAAAAATTCTTCTCAAGTGGTTTATATGGAAAAGTGCTCAATGTCCACTTTTTTTCGGGTGGTGATGGTCGTGGTTGTGTGTTTACATGTTGACTTTATCGTATATATTTTATGGATTATTTTATACAAGGAGCCCATTTGAAAATGTAGCTTAGTATTCATGCTTATTGACGACCAATTTTATAGGAATTCTTTTGGATTGCTAAAAATATTCACCCATGAAAAAGAATATGGGATGCTATATGTAAGCATATTTTTTAATGACTACCGTGGTATGTTTTTGCCAATGTTATCAAAACTGGCCCGTCTAGTACGGGCAAAGGCAAGAAAACAGCTGATGGCAAAGAACAGTATAAAAACAGATTTCAGCCGGCCAAAACCGACCAAACCGCGGAATTGGCGGCGGTTTTGATAAACTGTCCGGTCCATTGAAATACAAAATTTTACACTTAGAGTTTACATAAAATGTGTTTTTATTTTATTAAAAAAACGCATACTCATCATAATTACGAGTGAATGTGACCATAGATCCTGTCGCCCCATGACACATTTATAGCCAAGCTGTTAAGACTACGTACTAAAAGCTTTTGATATGGGACATTTGACATTACTAACAAAGTCGGGCTAAAATGAGAAAAACTAACATTGTGACTTTAATTAATATTTTTTAGCAACTTGTCGTCAATTTTATATTTTGGGTTCAGTTGAGGCTCATCAACATTTTTTTAAAAATTATTGAGTTTAATGGAATTGCCTAGTGGTGTAGGCTTTGGTGCCAACAATTTATGTGTTAGGCTTTGGTCTGACTTCAATTGGCCCTCTGCTAGTGGACGGTGGGATTGGTCCCCCGGAAATTGATACAAATTGAAGACTTTGAGTGATACTATTAGTTTTATGCGAACTTCAATTTTTATGGGTGAAAAGATGAATGTTATGTAATTTTTATGTACTTGTTGTGGATTTTCACTTTAGTTGTGACTGTGTATGAACTGCCTGTGAATTTTAACACTAGATTTATTAATTTATTTATTATTTATTATCCGGTTCGACCATGTTTGAACCAATTGAACCGTCGTGACCCAGATGTCTTACGGGTTTGATTTTCAGTCTGGTTTTTCAATGTAACTTGTGTTTCATCCCCTCTCGTGTTCACGGGACAAACCGCTTGGTTAATTCTGAATTCATTAAGTTTTGTATGAAACTATTCATATAAATTGCATTTTTCTTTAGTAATGTGATGGAGGCTGAAAAGAAAAAGTAATGAACATAAGTATAACAAATCTAGGTCAGTTGTAGCATTCTCTAGTTTTATATATAAAGAGGGTGAAATTATGGTGGTTTTGGCTGTGGGGATTCCATGCGTGTGATGTAGAAGTAGGCAGTAAGAGATTTGTATTACACTAGTGGTCTGGTGATGGTGGTTGTATAATATGTTGTAGCTCAATGCATACATGTAATCTATTCATTTATTAAATTCACCAGGTCCTATTATTTCATGGATCCTTCTATGGTGGGAGCTTTATAGCAATGGATTGTTCTTTTTTAAAATGAAAACATGTATAAGTATTACTGCATTGATTTAAGGAATTAGAGTTACTCAGTAGTTGGGTGTTGGACTAATTTAGAGAAATAAGACTGTTGCATATAAATAAAAAAGGGGATTGAGAGGGAGAGATTTTTTGGACTCTTGTTAGTTTGAGAGAGTCGAGGCCTTTGGGTGCAGGGAGGTTTGTCGACTCTTGAAGATCTGCATTCTATTATTTCGTCAGGGCACTTCTTTCCTGAATATACTACTAAAATTGCTGTTCCTATCATAGGCTGGCTTGCTGAAAGAAAATATTTACTTTTTTGAATAGATCTTATTAGTTTTGACAAATGTCAAGTTACATAGTGTGGTAATAGGTAAATAGGAACAGTTAGACTTTTTATTTATGAATTCATGGCATACTTCAAATAGTTTTTCCCTATCATTTTTGCTGTCAGTGATTTCTTTTCAGAGCCTGCATATTTTACAATCAATAAATTTTATTTTTAACTATCCTATGTAGTTATATTGACCATTTTAAAATATTGCTTACAAGGATGCAATGATTTGTCGTAATAATTATTTTCATATTCTTCTTTACAGATCAAAATACCACTGCTTTTAAAGAGGTTGCAATTATCCGTCATCCGCGTGTTGGTGAATATGCTTTTGGCTTCATTACATCAACTGTTACTCTTCAGGTACTTTGAACAAACTGTATTCACTCGACAACTTTATAGGGCTTCCTCTTTGAAGGTTGATAAGTAAACTTCAATAACTTTTGTCTAACTAGAAGTAAAATAGAATATATAGGATGCAGGTTTAGCAGGGGGGACACAAATGTTAGCTTAGATGTGAAAGTTGAAAAAAAATACTATACCAGACATCTCATGGTATATGTATATTGAATCCATCATCCATCTTACTCCCTCCACCCTCCATCCCTGATCTTGCATCATTTGAGGTTTGAGCACAAATATTAAGAAATAATGAAGTTAGATAACTGTGGGTCGATGAGATGGAATATTTTGAGTGTGATGAATAAGTATTGCAGAAATTATTATTGCACATCTTTAAAACTTGTAATTTTTAGGATTGACTGCTGGGCAGTAAATAGATATGTGGTCACATAGGACAAAATAAGATGAATAAAATTAGAGTAGTAAATAAAAAGAAGAAAGTTTTTTCACTGGTGTCTATAATTTATAATGCTTTAACTTGGTTATATAACACATCTACATTGTTGGCTAACACACTCATATTGGTATCACATATACGGTGACATGATCAATCATAATGAGCAGTTCACCATCATTAAATCAATGTTGAATAATTTCAATTACAGTAGCATTAGAAGAAAAGAAAATATGGTTATGGAGGATATGGCTGTATTATATATATTATTCATTCATCCCACACAAACAAACACATAAGCTATACCCATGCGTTTATGTGTGTGTGCACCTGTGAGATTTGATGCACCGTATACATCTAATGTGTTTGCATTTGTATGTCTGTGCTCACCTCTGGGATTTAAAGCAGCTATAAGTCTATAACATGTTCTGTCTTGAACTTGTTCAATATACCCCTGGTTAATAGAGTGCTTCGTTGTAACCATTGTTTGTGGGTTAATTTACTGTCAAAATTTTGGGGCTTGCGTTTTCATCTGAAAGGTGCTTCATCATATAATCTCATTATATTTGTGTATCCTCTTCAATGAATTGTGTAACTTTCTGAGGAAACTACTAATTTCAATGATTTTTTATTTTGTTATATATATTTAACTTTTGATTTTATCTTTTTTCTTCTATCCCAGAAAGAAAATGAAGATGAAGAGCTCTGTAGTGTTTTTATCCCTACAAACCATCTGTATATTGGCGATATAATTCTGATTAACTCCAAAGATGTTATAAGACCAAATCTTTCCATTCGAGAAGGCATAGGTAGGTTCTCTTTTTGATGATTGGTCGGAAATTACATTGTGTGAGTGTGTTTGTTATGCCTGTTCAACATGTCTCTGCAGAAGAAATTGTTATATGATATTCTATGGCTTAATTGCATGTTTGATCTCTTATGTTTATTTTAGTTTTCAAGTTGGTCCCTTATGTTTTAAAAGTTTCAAGTTGGTCCCTTACGTTTTAAAAGTTTCAAGTTGATCCAAAACGTTACTCACGTTGGAATAAGTTAGTCCCTTCCGTCACTTAACGTTAAAAGATTTGGGTTGACAATATGGGTGATAGAACCTTAACTTATTTAGAAAATCAGTTTAACACATTTGTTTAATTTTTTTGGTTTTATTAAACTCAATATCATGTCGCGAAAGAGACTAATTTATTCCAACGTGAGCAACGTTTTGGACCAACTTGAAACTTTTAAAACGTAAGGGACCAACTTGAAACTTTTAAAACATAAGGGACCAACTTGAAAACTAAAATAAAGCATCAAACATGCAATTAAGCCATATTCTATTTATCCCATCGGTCACAAAGCAAACTTTTCCAAAAAAACTTTTTTTTTGATGTAGAAATTCTTACGATTATTCAGATAGCATTTATTTTAATTCATGGTGTAACATTTATGTTTATGCTGATGCAGAAATCATTGTTTCTGGAGGAATGACAATGCCACAGGTGATATCTCCCATCGAAAGAGTTGCTCGACCGAATGAGAGAATATCTTTGAACAGAATTGGATAAAGGGATGAACCAGCGGCTTAATATATGACTTGTAGTTATCGTCCATCAAACTATGCATGGCCCGTATGGTGATGGGAATTGTATCGTGAACCTCCTTGTGATGGAATTGGTATAAGAAAATTATTGTTTAATATTTTACGGTTTATATCGAAGCTGACAAGAGAGCATGATACAGTGTATTTATTACAACATTTGTATCCTTTTCTTTTAGTCTCGCATCTCTTTTCCATTCTTCATGCATCCTTGGAGTCTGGCATGGGCACCGGCATCGGCGAAATAGGAATTACATGTTTAAAAGGGGGGAAAAAAGCATTGCTTTTGGTCACTCCTATAGCTCATGTTGATCTTTTTGGTAGGGTTGACCCGGTTAAGCCTCCGAGGTTAAACTCACCTATTCATCTATTACCAGCTAAAATGCATTTTTGGCCTCCCCAAGTTTCACAAACTTGCGATTTTGGTCCCCAAGTTTGAAAATTGCACTTTTGACCCCTCAAGTTTCACCCCATTTGTAAAATCCTGGTCCCCTTGATTTTGACTCGATCAAAGCTAATGTGGCACATTTTTTAATTAAAAAAATTGCCACCTGTGATTTTTTTAATCCATCTGAATTTAAAATAATTAATATTATTTTAAAATTACAAAATCATAAATTAAAATTTAAAAAAATCTTATGTTCTTAATCCATCTCCAATTGCCGAAATACTTATTTTAGTTTCAACCAATAGAGTTAAACAACAAACCTATAATTAATTCAACAAATTCCTTTTATTCTTTTTACAAAATAACAATGCCTCTTTCTTCTTCCTTTTCTTTTGATAAACAAGCGCTGATTACGGTGATCAGGAGAGAGTGATTCTTGTGGTGGAATGAAACTTTCAACTCTTTCAACCGTTGAAGTATCTGGTTACGATTTTGGTATAGAGAATGATAATAATGGATGTGGTGAAGTTTAATGATTTTTTTTATTTGGAGATTTTGTGAATTTGGTTTTAGATGGTGAAGATTATAATTTTTTAAATTTTTTTGAAGGAATGTTTTGTAATTCTAAAATAATATTAATTATTTTAAATTCAGATGGATTAAAAAAATCATAGGTGTCAATTTTTTTAATTAAAAAATATGCTACATCAGCTTTGATCGAGTCAAAATCAAGGGGGACCAGGGTTTTGCAAAGGGGGTGAAACTTGAGGGGTCAAAAGTGCAATTTTTAAACTTGGAGGGCCAAAATCGCAAGTTTGTGAAACTTGGGAGCCAAAAATGCGTTTTAGCCTAATTTTTAATTGTCCTCGTGAGTTTAAATTAGTTGGTAGGGACATTGCACAATTTATGCAAGGGTCAGTTCGAACTCCAGACACCCTATTTCTCCACATTTAATTGTGTGAGCTCTAGCCACTAGATTACTAGACCAAAAAAAATAAAATTGGCAAAGCAATTTTTTTAATTTGTCAGCTTAATTTTAAAGTTAAATATTTAAGAAATGGTTTTGAAAAGTGAACTAACTTTTAGCATTTGAAACTTGGTTTTGAATTATTAAGTATGGTTATTTGATCACTGGAATAGCAAACACAAATATGTTGTTAGCAGATAAAAATTTGATTTGCTTTTAAAAATAAAATAAAGATTTGAATTGAATTTGATTCAGCTGAATTGATTTGTTGTGAAAAAACATTTTTATCATGCAATTTTTTTATATCCTACCGTTAAATTTCTACTTGAAAATTAAGATTGATTCGCATAAATTTTGTATTTTGTTATAATAAAAATAAAGAAATGCTATATATTTAGTTATGATACATATTTGTGGAAGATTTGTTGTATTTTAACAATGAATCTCAACTTTTGTGATTCAATCTCGTAGTACATTAAACAAACAAACGTTTGATTCTTTAATTTTGAGAAATATTTGATTATGCAGTAAATTGTTAAAGAACCATTCATATGTCCATAATCAATGGTGACATGAATATTTTATTGGTATACATAAGATTCAATTTTATTTCATTTGAAACGGAATGTTTGGTATATATTTGAATTTTATTGTTGCATTTTCTACGATAATATGATTGCAATCATGCATTTTGGGGGAACTAAGAGTATTTTTCGTACTTTATGATGCAAGCAATCAATGTTAGTATTGCACTTCAAAATAAATAAATTATTGCAGACTCTTGAAGAGCTAATTATTGTTACACAGAGGAACAAAGTTACACATTGAAATTGCATTCTCATAAAATTTTAATGTTAAATATCTCTATATTACGAGGTATACTCGAGAAAATTTTCATAATTGATTAAGTTCAGTAGCACATGAAAGACTTAAATTATATGAAATATGTGTTGCAATTTATTTATATGGCTCACTTGACAATGATGATTATATGAAACTCCCTGAAGAATTTCAATCGTGTGAGACATGCTATCAAAACTATTGAAAAATGACATCATCCGTCCATTTTAAAGATTTGAAAATTAATTTGTTATAATCGATTTTATGATAATTAATGGTATAAGTATTATTAAAACTCATAAAGAGATTTTAAAATTTGTTATATAAATGATGGTATTCACAAATGACAAATCTAGTTGATATGGACAAATCTAATTGATTATGTACTATAATGATTATGGTGCCACTTGATGTGAGTGAAAAAATAATGTTCTCAAGAAAATTATGAACAAGTTGAATTGGTCAAGTGAGGACATTAATGTATTTTGATTATTATATATACCATGGTATTTTATTTTTGTCAATATTAGTAAATACATGTATTGCAGTAAAGTCAAGCATACAATTTGTACCTCGGAGAAAAAACAATATCACCAAATCGTTTGAAAGTGCTAACACCACGCTAAGGATGCAAAGGATGTTCTTTATTAAGGATTACGGTTTTACACATACAAGATATTTGCAGTTTTCAAATTTTAAAAGGAGATTCTTTAACAAATCAATATAAATATATCTCAAGAGCTGTTAATTTGGAGATAGATCATAATTTTCCACAAAATCACCGCCAATATTTTTTTCTTAGTAACCAATATAAAAGATTATTTAAATTCTCTGTCTCATATACAATTATTTTCATGAGGAAGGGATAAAAATGTGTCTCGCACTCTTTTTCCTTAACCATGTTATTATTCCACTAGGTTTCCCTGATAAGGTTTTTAACGAGGTAAATTATGACACAAAAACATGTTGCACTCTTTTTCTTTCACTATAATTTTTTCATATTGAGTTTTCTTTAGTTTTAACGAGGCGTATTCTTGATGGATATCCAAGATGAGTGTTACGAATTTCTTAAATGGATGTGTAGAATCCCCTGTACTTATCTATCTATTAAGTGACACCATTTTATCTATCTCATAGGCCACATCATTATGTACGTATCTTCATGTACTTGTACTTATCTATTAAGTGACACCATTTTATTTATCTCATAGGCCAATCACTATATACTTATATTTATGTACTTAACTATAAGTCATATCATTGCACTTCTCAATAAATAAAGATCGCATGTAACATAATTTGCACATAACAGGAGAATAATATAATTTCCTCTCTTATCTTTCTTTCCCTCTCATTCTCTTTAAACTTGTTCTTTGTTCTAAGAGTTTCGTAACAATAGAGATTAGTTAGATTCGAAAGTAATAAAAGTGTAATATGACTATACAAAGAGTTAATTAAAGTTGGACATGATAAATATTTAACATAACGATATATAGAGAATTAATTAAACTTGAAAGAAAAATAAGTTAAATTTTTAAAAAATAAATAAATCACCTTTTCATTCTGCAAAATAAAGATTGAATCCATAATTTTAGGAAGTTTATTACGAGATTAGTGCATGATATTTATGAAATTTAGCTAGGATTATATATAGAGTTAAATATGCTTTTGGTTCCTATAAACATGTAAACTTTTCGTTCTAGTCCCTTTAAATTTTTTCTTAAACTTTTAGTCCTCTGAAAGTTTTTCTTCTTCACTTTTGGTCCATCATTTAAAGTAAACTCATATATGTAGAATTCATATTTTTGAATGAATTTTTGCAGAAAAGTTTATAATATTTTAAGAATCTCTCCAAAAAAAGATTAGAATTTTTTAACAAAACATAAATTAAATATGAATTTTTATATTTTTGGCGGTTAAAAATTCATATTTAATTGATGTTTTGTTATAAAAAATTCAAATTTTTTCAAGAAAGATTTTTACAATACTCTATACATTTTCTAAAAAAAAAAATACAAAAGTTAACTCAAAATAAAGACAAAAAATTGTGATTGAAAATTTTACGGGACTAAAAACTAAAGGAAAATTTTAGAGAAATTAAAACGAAATATTAATATATCTACGTATATAAAAAACATATTTAACTCATCTTTATATATCTAAATGTTAGATAGTCTCCAAGTAGTCTTGATTAACCCTAATTCCACTTTTTTTTTTATTAGCTAAAAAAATCTTTATGAAAAAACCTTTGCAGGGATTCAAACACGAGACCTAATGGCTTCCTCTCAACATTTTGACCACTTAGCCACTAGCAGTTTTCTTGATTAAGTTTGTTTCCATTAATTGATATCCAATATCAAATGCCCTTTTTAACAAATCATTAAATCCCTTTTTCATTTTTCACTATCACATTATCCAAAATCCACTAACCACCTATTAATTTCTATTAGCACAACTCACACATGATTCTTTCAATTCTTACAGAAAATTGGTGCTATAGATTAAACTTTTTGGAGACCTAATGTAAAGTTTTTTTTTACAAATGGAGACATAATGTAAAGTTAATAACTTCTAATGTAGATTATATGGGTGTTATCATTATCATTCTGTAAATGAATATGAACAGGTAATAAGTGAACCTTAACACATAACTAATTTTTTTGACAAATTGTCTATATTATTTTAAGATAGCCACTTATATCATTTCTATAAGCAATATATATATGTCTCATTTCAAGTTTAGGGAATATATATCTGATTTCATATTCTTTATTTTTTTTGTATGGAATATATACATCATATAGTTAGTTAATGAATCGATTTAGTTTTTTAAAACACTATTGTATTTCATTAAATGTTTCTAATAATATAATCAATTCGATACCTATACATAAAACTCTAATAAATCTGTGCATCACACGGCTTAGAGTCCGGTAGCTATAATGATAGTACAAGGTAATGAAAATGACTTTTTACCCCTTATTTAACAAGCTGAATGGAGTGTGGAGTGCAGATGAAACATCCAAAGGAATTTCTTTCCTCTCTATCCAAGCCTGAAGAGAAAAAAACCCCAAATCGCAAAACCCTAAATTATCAAATTCTCAATCTCAAATTCACAGCTAGAGACTGAGAGAAGAAGAATTATCAATGGATTTCGACGAGTACGAATACCTGGAGAAGACAGTGGAAGAGCAGGAAGACAAAGACTCGAAGAAGAATGAAAGCAGCGACAAAACCGAACGGAGCTACAGAAAGCGCGATGAGATTGAAGATGGCACCGAAGAGAAGAGGAGCAAGAGAAGGTCCAGTGGCGACGGTGACGACGAGCGTGTCTCAAAGAAGGATAGAGATCGTGATGATGACCGTGACAAAGAGCGTCATCGGAGTGGCAGAGATAGGGACAGAGACGGTGAGAGAAGCAGCAGAGACAGGGATAGGGATAGGGATAGGGAGAGGGAGAAGGATAGGGACAGAGAGAAAGATAGGAGAGAGAGGGAGAAAGAGAGAGAAAGGAGGGAAAGGGAAAGGGAGAAGGAAAGGGAGAGAGAAAGGTCTCGGAGGAGTAAGAGTCGTTCTGAGAGAGATAGGGAGATTGAAAGGGAGGAGAAAGAGAGGTCTCGGAGAAGCATAAGCCGTTCTGAACGGGACAGGGAGAGAGAACGGGAGGAGAGAGATAGGTCTCGCAGAAGTAGAAGTCGTTCTGAGCGCGATTTCGAAATGAGAGATAGCCGGTAACGCCTTTTTCCTTAACTTATTCTTTATGTTTGTTTGTTAATTCCTTTTTTAATAAGCTTTTTTGCTATGATTTTTTATAGTTGTAGTTGTGTAAGTGTTTTTAGCTTAGGTTTAGTTGACAGCATGTGGTGTGAATTGTTTAATTTGATTGCTAAATGAACAATTGTGTTGTTTATCAACAATGCCACAGCTAAAATTGACGGTTGGTTTGATGCATCATGCATACCCGGTTACTTTTGCTCCATGGTTATTCAATTCTTTAATACAATTTTGACAAGCATGCCATTGAAAACCGTCACCACCTATAAGATGCACTTGAAACCCTGTTTACTGCTTTATATAGCTTTTTCATCCCGGGCATCTGGAACAACACAACATACCACTTGATGGGTTAGATGCAAAAGGACCAAATCCAATTTATTTAACAACACAATGATATTTTTACAAAATTATTCATACATAATGTATCTATGTAAACTAGTTAAAAGTGATTTCATTCAATAGCAAAATCGATTCCATCGGTTCATTCACTCTACAACCAACCACGGCTGGTTTCACGGTGTACCCTTGTTAAATGCACAGACACACTTTCAAATCGATTTGCTATATCATGATAATCTATAGAGCCCTAGTCAATGCAAGTTGTCACACATTGTCTGAGGAATATGTATGGAAATGTGTAGTTCTGCAAACAAAGATTGCAAACAGAGGATTTCAGCCAAAATTTTGTTCTCTGCCTCAGTAATTGAGTGTGCAACGCTGGTTTGCTTTTTGGAACATCTTGACACCAGAATTGCGCCAAAGTAATTGCAGTGTCCTGGAGTTGATTTCCAGTCTTCTTGGGTCTGGGGTCCAGGCTGCATCACGATATTTTTTAAGAGGGACTGGCTAGCTCAAATCAGCTGTCTGGTTTCTGCAGCTGCAACCCATGACTGATAGTCCCTTTCAGATACCTCAGGGTGATCTTCAGTTCTTGACTGCCTGCCTTTCCATGATTCTCAAGTGGCATGGCATGATTTTTTTCACTGCTAACTGATGTCTGGCTGGGTTGTAATGGCACATTGCCATGGCACCCACTATTGATTTTAGATTTGTTAGTTTGTGATGGCAGAAGAGATCCATCAAGCAGTCTCTTTATTTGAATACCAATAAAGTAACGATAAGTATTTGAATTTTAAAAGAAAACTCAGAGTGCAGTTCAGATATCCGATTCTGTATAAAAGGGAGGTATCACCTGTACTGATTATTCCATCCACATAAATGAGATTAAAAATACAGTGAGAACCTTGATGTGAAGTGACCAAAGAGGGTCATACTTGCTTGCCCAAAAGCAGAAAACCAAGAAGGGCAGTAATAAGTCTCTCATACCAAGCTCTGAATGCTTGTTTGAGATTGTAGAGAGCCTTGTGCAATCTACAAACCAGTAATTTATATGCTGATTCAAAACTTGGTGGTGGGCTTGTATAGATCTCTTCTAAAAGGCGATCTAGGAATGACTGCTGGATGGGCCACTCTTTTAAGATGGCAGTAGCAAGAATATTCTAATAATATGTTTTACACCTGAGGGAAAGTTTCTGTAACCTTAAACCCTATTGCTGATGAAGTCCTTTGGAAACTAGCCAGGCCGCATTAATGGTCTCATAAGGTTTTCTTTATTTTTGAAAACTCACTTGCAGCCTGAAGGAAGATGAAACAGAGACCAGCGAGGTTCTGCCAAGGCTTGCTTGGCAGTATTTGGTTCCATGCGTTTCTTTAACAAAGTAGGGACCAATCGGGGATGGGCAATGCCATTCTTTGCTCTAGTCTGCATGGTTGTGAGTGTTAATAAGAGAGTATATATTAACAATATACTCTGAAATAATGACTGAAGCTAAAAGTTTGAGACCTTTCCCCTCAAGCTTACTGTTTTGGACATATATTAGTAAAGAAAGTTTAGGTTTATGCTTGTTTGAATTTGCTTGAGTTGGAACACGAGAGAAAATCAAGAAAAAAAATTAGAGGAAGTTGGAAGTGAGAATTTGGAAGAATCTGGAGTCTGGACTAACTATTATCTGCGAATATCTTTTCGTTACACTAATTGACTGAACGAAGATGGATCAAAGCATTACTCTGTTTTTACGGTTGTTGTTACTTGATTTTGCTTGAATTCAATTAGGCTTACAATTCAGCATACTAGCTCTCAGTAACACTATCACTTGGTTAAAAACTATACATTTATACAAATTAGCTACACGTAATACTAAGTTTGAACTATTACAATGTTATGAATTATACAGTCTGAATATCAGGTACAAATTTGTCGGACTTTTCTATGCATATTTTATAATGGCTGAATTTTAATGTGATTGCAGGAGATTTAGGGAGAAGAAAGAAACTGTCGAGCCTGAGGCAGATCCAGAAAGGGATCAAAGAACTGTTTTTGCCTATCAGGTTAATTTGCTTGCCCTCCTTTTTTTCTTCTTGGATTATATGATCTGACATAGTATGGTATTTAATATCCTGTTCTGATTATTGCCAATGTGCTGTGTTAATTACAGATGCCCTTAAAGGCAACAGAAAGGGATGTTTATGAATTCTTCTCAAAAGCTGGCAAGGTCAGTTGATTTTAATATTTGCATATAGTTTGGTGCGACTTATTTTTTCACTAAAATGTATTTTTATGATAGAACGATAATATTTGAGTTAAATCATATAAAAAAAATGATAATATATCAAAGGTCCCCTCCTACTTCATTTAAAAAACTCCTCTCAATTACTTTTGGAAAAGTTTTTTATATTTAGTTTTTGTACATAAAAGACAAGTTCCTTTATTAGTTAAGATCTTTTTAAAAATAGTGTTTGACCAAACTCTTAATTTACAGAGAAGAGAAGTAAAAAGCATGTTGGGCCAAACGAAGCCATAGTTGTTTGGTTCCTTAGTGTGAATGTCTTGTATCATGATTCACTCTGTCATGTTTCCTCAGTTATATTTATTTCTGATGTACCTCATTTCCAGGTGAGAGATGTTCGTCTGATCATGGATAGGAACTCAAGACGATCTAAAGGAGTTGGGTATGCTCTTTATTGTTAAATGTTTATTACATTCTTCATATGCGTGCACTATTGTGGTATTAGGGTATCAACTTTCAAGAACTATGTTTAACTGTATTCTTAAATGGACTAGAAATGCGATAATGATGAGGGATGATGGGAATACCTTGCACTCATGTTTAATCAATTCATGCTGCATACTCAAGGTAGATGACATAATCCTGGTTTTCTTTTGGTCCTTTCCCAATTTGCTTCCTCTATGTTGACGTACACACACAGTGAGGATTTCTTATTGTCAGTTGAACCTTTTCGGTTTATATCACTTGAACTGGTTATGGGGTATATTATCTTTGATAAGTTTTATGTGGAGGAAATTTTCTCCCGCGTTCCCTTTCTTCTTTTTTTCTCCTCTTTTTTTGGGGCGGGGATAGCCAGTTGGATGAGATGCACATGGAATTGGTTTGTTTGGCTCTTAGAATTGGTTTGACAAGCGAGTCACAATACTTCAACATCTTTAAGTTGGTTATGTTTCCTAAGAATTGAATTTTTTTTCACGCACACATGTGAAGATGAATTTCCGGTTGCTTAATCCTCCGATCCTTGTTGATTGTTCCATGTTAATTTGGTCTTTTCTTATTCTTTCTTGATTGAAATATATGTTTCAGTTTGTATTTTTACTATATCAGGCTAACATTTTCTTTACATGAGTCAGATACATCAAAAGATACACTCTGGTTGAGCTGTCTGCACTAGAGTTTTTGTTTCCCTACATCTCTTTGCTATGCTTTGTAAGTTTTGATTGCAACTGTTTGTACGTTGTAGTTCTGAAAAGTTGATGCAAGTTCTTGATGAGGTTGCAGGTATATTGAATTTTATGATGCAATGTCGGTGCCAATGGCAATTGCCCTCTCTGGCCAACTTCTTCTTGGACAACCTGTTATGGTAAAACCTTCTGAGGCTGAAAAGAACCTAGTTCAATCTAATACTACTACTGGAGCTGCTGGTGTGGTAGGACCATATGGAGCTGTGGACAGAAAACTGTATGTGGGGAACCTTCACTTCAATATGACTGAGAGCCAGTTGAGAGAGGTATCTTGATTTTTTTTGTGCAGTGAACCTTTTGTCTCTTTCATCCATTGCCAGGAATATGAAATGACAGTTATCAAATGAATTTTTTGAAATACACCCTTCAAAACAACAAAGTTTTTTTCTTCTTCTTTTTCTGAATTGATTTAGCCTGTTGTCAGATTTTAACTAACTAGAATTAGAATATTTGATTTGATAATTTGTCACTGATCAGCTTCTGACAATTTTATTTTTAATTTTAGATTTTTGAGCCATTTGGTACCGTGGAGGTTGTGCAACTGCCTCTTGACCTGGAGACCGGACATTGCAAGGGTTTTGGGTTTATTCAAGTTAGTTACTGACACTAAGCTTAAAAAATTGTTGTTTCCGATAAAATACTGTTACTAACCTTTTTTCAATATCAATTCTTGGACAGTTTGCCCATATAGAGCATGCCAAGGCTGCCCAGAGTTTAAATGGAAAATTGGAAATTGCTGGCAGAACTATCAAGGTAGATTTGTTCGCTTTGTTTATATTTTACTTTTCTGTGTGTTTGGGTCTATTTGCTTGTCCTTATATTCGCAATTAATGATTTTTGTTGAACAGGTTTCATCTGTAGCAGACCATATTGGAAGTCAAGATACAACAACAAAATCCGCAGACTTTGATGATGATGAAGGTGGATTGGTAAGTCTACGTCTATATAAACTAAATGAATAGCTTTTACAGGACAATTTATCGTGTAAATGTATATCTCCTCGTACGATAAAATTATTTAGGTGGATGATTATTTACTCGGCTTGTTAGGGTTAATTGACAGTAAGTTTTGTTTATATCAAACTTTCATTATTAGTTTAGTAACCATCACTTCTAGCTTAAGTGTATTGAAGTTTTATTTCAATTGTGTGTTGACCATTTTTGCTCTTCCTAACTGAGTAAAGAGGTTCTGAGAATTCATCACACAATTGAAGATGCCAAACAAAACAAATATATGGATGTTTATTTCTAGATTCACTGGACTTAGGTTAAACTTGGCGGTTACAGAATTCCATATTTGACTCTTTCCTTATCTGGATCATGATATGAAGATTTCATTTTATTTTATTTTATTTTCCTGCTTCCAGGCTTTCTGCAGTCCGAAACTTCAACTTTTGCTCCAACTATGTCATTAAGTCAATTTTGTCCTAGTTATGAGTTTCTTGCTCATTTATTGTGCCTTTTTGTTACTTTTATGCAACAGGCTTTAAATGCCCAATCAAGAGCATTGCTTATGCAGAAGCTGGATCGCTCTGGAATTACTGCAAGGTTTGTCTAAATATTTTGCTCTTATATTCTTTATATTTGCCAATTATCTTAACAGATTCCCAACACTACAGCATTGGTTTACCCATGAATGGGTTGGCTCCTGCTCAGCCGGCTATTAGTTTGCCTATTGGTAATCCTGGATTAATACATCCTGGATTAATATCCGCACCCGGACTAGCTCTACCAACTCAAATTATGCCCACCCAAGTGGCTGAACCTGTCGGAACCCCCAGCAAGTGTTTGCTGTTGAAGAATATGTTTGATCCAACCACTGAGGTCAGGATTAACTGGTTAATTACAGTTACTTTATATAGTCTTTCATTTAACTGAATCACTAATATCAATTATTACGATCTGCAGACCGAACCAGATTTTGATCTAGACATCAAAGAAGATGTAGAAGAAGAGTGTTCTAAATATGGGCGGGTGAAGCATATCTATGTTGACAAGTAAGTTTATGAATGTGCAGCACGCATAGTCATACTCATACAAATACATGTGTACCCCATTCCATGTTTTTTTTTTAATTCCAATATAATAATATCACTTTGTTTAGCTGCGATTTTTAATCGATTCATTTTGTATACAGAAATAGTGCAGGTTTTGTGTATTTGATGTTTGAAACGGTGGAAGCAGCAAGTGCTGCTCAGCGTGCAATGCACATGAGGTGGTTCGCACGCAAAATGATTTCAGCTATATACATGGTAAGCATATGTCTCTTGAGTATCCTGCTGAATTTTCTGTTCCTTGTCTTCACTTTTGAAAATTTAACTAGAGTATATTTACACTCAAATATGGGGAGGGTTTGTGTGGCAGGAAAAGTGAACTGGGTATTGTCTGATGATATGAAACTGTGTGATCAATGTCCATCAAATTTGTAAAATAAGGACAACTGTGATCGAACACATCTACCGACTACTGGCATGTATTACAGTAATATTACCAACAGGAAAATTTATTACAAATTACCATAAAACTACTACTTTAACCTGTGCAATTCATAGATGAAAATGTGAATTTTTATTTATGTTTTTTTACTTATAATTATATTCTCAAAATATAAGTAATTCATATCTTAATGAATTGAAAGAAATTAGTATCAACGTAACAATAATGATCATGAGACCGACATTCTTAACTTCATGCTAGAATAGAGATGCATATTAAGTTACTACTAATCTTGGTTCCTTTCTGTGTAGTACTTTGTGCAAAATCATATTGTTAGCGCAAAATTTAGTTGCACAGAAGACTTTTGGTGTGTCTAAGTTAAATTAAAATGCAATTTTGTGTGTATCGGTTTAAGAGTTGTGTGCATATATTGATGATTAAGTACACATTCCTTAACTTCTGCTCCACACATATTTTCCTTTGAACATGAATTTTAATATATATATATATTTTTTTTTGCAGGAACCTCATGAGTATGAAGTCAAGTTTAAAAGGGAACTTTGAAGAACTGCTTGCAGGCTGTGGCTCTTGTAAAGATGACAATCTGCTTATTTTTCTAATACTAGTTTCAGAGATTGAGTTTTAGTTTATGAATTCTGGTTCATGACTTGTATCATTAGATGTATGATTACAGAAGTTCAACTACTGGTAATATTCATGATCAAATGATTGACTATTTTGTATCTTGGTGTATATTTTGGATTCACTTTTGGATGAATTAAATTTGATTATAGGGGTGTATAATTGATTTTAATTTGAAGTTAGAACTAGGAATTTTTGACTTCTACAATTGATTTTTAGCCTTCAATTTATTGTTCAACTTATTTTTATATGAACCAAACCCAAAAGTAATGCTGTGACTGCAGAACTAAGCACACCTGATGCATTGTATCCGTTGTACTAACTTTCGTTCCCTTTCTGCTCTTTGGCTAATATACTCACTAACAATGTGGGAGTGCTATTTTGTACACTTACTGGACAAGCGTTGTAAAATTTGCGATACTTGATTGTATCGAAACATATGGAGCGGTGCCTAATTTAAGAGGACTTCAAAATAGGTTGAGAAATGTGGTAGCAACGATTAACTGTTAAATAAGGTTTGGCTGTAATATCTAATTTAGATAATGTAGATAAATTTTTTAGATAATGTAGATAAAATTTGGTCTGTGGAGACTCTTAATGTTCTAGTCCATTTTATTCCATTTAGACTCTTCTTAACAGTGGTCTTTTCTTTTTGTAAAAAATAAAGATCTAATTAAGTCTGTAGTTTCTTGTGTAAAAAGCGAACACACCTAGTCAAGTCAATTATTATTATTATGCAAAGCCTTACCGGTGGTATTTTTTTTAATCACAGAATCTCACACGAAAGAGCATATTAGTCTTAATTGTTACTTTCAATATAATGCTACAATTTCCACTAGTATTTTTAGAGTAAGGATCCTATTCATATATGAAATGGAGAAAGTCATAAATAGAGAGGATGATTTTTATTTATATAAAGAGAATACATGATTAATGTTATTGTTAGGATTGAATGAAAACAATATAATGATAGTTATTTGTAATGAGTGAGCTGGTCTTTAATTTGTTATTAAAAAAAAGAAAAAAGAAAGGGTGAGCTGGGCCATAAAAGCCCATTAGGAATAGTCGAGATGAGTTAAGCGGTATAATCGGGCGATAAGACCGTGACCAAATAACCCAATGATAGAGTGTGCAACCCTCGCGTGTGCCTCAAATTGAAACCACAAAACAAAATCCCATATCCCCAAAACCTGTCAACTCAACTCACAGACAGAGTATTGCTTTGACATATTCGCCCCATAGCCACCCAGCCCTCGCTCTCTTCCATCTCACTCAAGCTCAACACATACGGTATTATGCTTCAAACCCTAGATTCATTCAATTCAATTAATACTTCGATTTAATTGTTTTATTTGATTTTGTGTTTGTGTTAATTCAGATGGACAGGTATCAGAGGGTGGAGAAACCCAAAGCAGATAGCCCTATCAACGAAAATGAGATCCGCATTACTACTCAAGGAAGGATGAGAAACTATATAACTTATGCTACCACTCTTTTTCAAGTTAGTATTAATTTAATTTAATTTAATTCATTCGTATTAGATATTATATAATGAGATTAATTTTAATACCACTCATATGTGTGACTTTAGATGTAGTTATGATTAGGTTTTTAATGTTCCGAGGGACATAATTGATTGATAGTATTAATTGCCGACTGAAACTTGTGCTTTTTTGTTATAGTTATTTTATTTAGGTTATAGGATATTTCTCTTTTATTATTTTGGCAAAAAAATATTAGTAACAATTTAGTCTTAATTCAACTAATATTTTGGTATTTTCTGTGGAATTTAATTTGATTTTGCACTATATGTGTTTTCTGTAGGAGAAAGGAACTGAAGAAATCGTTCTCAAAGCAATGGGACGAGCGATTAATAAGACTGTGACCATTACTGAGCTAATTAAGGTGAGAGGGTAGATAGATTTCACTACGGATTAAATTGGTTGGTGTTTTGTTTGTTATAAAACTGTGACTGACCGATATGTCTATGCTTTTCAGAGAAGGATTGTTGGTCTGCATCAGAACACTATTATTGGATCAACTGATATAACTGACACATGGGAACCACTTGAAGAAGGCCTGCTTCCGTATGTTTTCACTGTTACTTTGTCAAATAGTTTATGTATGCATAGCATGCGTGTGATTGTTCTCATTTTACTTGCGCAGTTTGGAAACTACTCGTCATGTTTCAATGATCACAATTACTTTGTCAAAGAAAGAGCTGGATACATCCTCCACAGGGTATGAACTTTCATGATATTGTATGGCATTTGCATCTCTAAATTATGTTGTTTCATGCCTTATCTTTTGATTGGCTTAGTTATTTTTGAAGCAAACTACTTAAGGATTAGGAAACATCTTAGCTATGTGGCATCGGCACTTCAGATTGAAGCCGTTGGTGTCTGAGATTATCATGACGCTGACATGTTAGATTACGTTTAGTTACTTATTTTCTCAAATTATTACTGTTGTCCATGTGTTAGTGCTGTGTCCGGTCTGTGTTTGACTTTGTGTAAATATTTCATAGCATGTTAGACCCTTGACTTCAAGGAGTGGTAAATACTACTTCTATCGTGCTGCTGTATTTACTTCAAAGTAGATTGATAGAAGGGTTTGATTTTCACTGTCTTAGTAGTGTATCAGTTTCTAATGTTTGTAATTTTGTACTTTTAACTTTTGTTTTCTAACAAGGATTCAATTACATTTTCAACTCTGTAAGTATTAAGGTCCAGTCGTGATTTATACAAGTGATGCTGTCTTTCCCACTATGTTTGATAATTTTGTTTTTTGTTTATTTCTTTTAATGTATTCTTTGTTGCAAGATCTAAGTTGTTTTTCTTCATGCAGATATCAACCTCCTCTTCCGGCTGATCAAGTGAAACCTTTAAATGAATATGAAGAGGAAGGAGGTGAATTAATAGTCTTGTCTTTGATTTTTTTAAAAGAGTGAAAAGTTGTGATTTTTATGGCATGTGTAGTTGTTAACTGTAATTTTGATACACAGAAGGCTCGCCAAGGATGCGAGGAAGGGGGCGTGGTCGTGGAAGGGGCAGGGGTAGAGGTAGAGGTATTGCTCAGTACTTTGTTTTGCTTATTTAATTGTGATTGGATGACTTGAGAATAAGGTTTTGGTTCTGAAATGATTGAAAAATTAGCAATCAACATGCTGTACTTATAAAAAATGTACAAAGGAATTTAAATAATTATAGGGATTAAATATGGCCTACATGTGATTGACTACATCAGTGATATATGCAAGAAAATAGGAAATATCTACGTGGAAGAAAATACGGAAGATAATATCTCAACCTATAGATTGTAGAATGATCAGAAATGCTTTCTTGAAAGATTTTATAGTTTCCTTTAAAATACAAAATTTTCTTATTACTACAAAATATATTCTTTGTAGGAATGTACAACGGGGGTATGGAATATGGTGATGGTTATGATGGTGGACGTGGCTATGGTGGCAGAGGGCGTGGCCGTGCATGGGGTCGTGCTTTCCGGGGACGAGGACGTGGCTATGGTGCCCAGCCGGTTGGGTATTATGACAATGGTGAATATGATGCACCACCTGCCCCACGTGGTAAGCATGCGAGAGCACGAATTTGATGTTGTATTATCGTATGGAATTTGACAAGATCAGTGTACTAGTCTTGTCTAATTTTTTGCTGTGTGCTGTTTGCTGTTTGTATTACATGATGCTTCCTATTAAATAAGCGACAGAAGAAAATTACTTGGTTTGAATTCACCAATTGTTTTCCTTGTTTTATTTATTTGTTAGTTTTCTTTCCTGGCATTTTAAGTTTTTCTCCTTACTAGTAGACGTTGTAGTAATATTTGCAAGCACTTCTTGTGCTGCTGTTTGCTTATTTTTGAAATAATTTCATAAAAATTTCAAGTTCACGTTGTAGTAATGCTATGTTAATTACTTGCAGGCCAAGGTCGTGGAAGGGGAAGAGGCCGTGGACGTGGTCGTGATGCTGGCCGTGTAGCAGCTGCTTAGTTAGAAGAGGGTTGCCTCTCTGCTTATTTGTTTATTTTATTTGGGATTATTTGAGTCGTTCAGTGTTGCGGCCATGTTCCTGCAGTTTTGGTTTTGTAGTTCTCTCCCGTGTAACATCTATAATTTTAAGTTCAACAGATTGAGTTTAGATATATTTCTTTTGTTTAGACTTTGGGAAAAAAATTGATTGTTGGGTTTCTTATAGAAATTTTTGCGGCAGGTATAATATGTTTTTGGTCCCTATAAATATTTTAAATTTTTTTGTTTTATTTCCCTTAAAAAATTTCTGATATTTAATTGTCAAAAGTCTTTCATTAACACTTTTGGTTCATATTTTTAAGTCAATAAACTTTTCAATTTTTAGATTTATTCACATTTAAAATTTCTTTGACATTTAGTCGCCAAAAGTTTTTTATCAAAATTTTTGGTTCATGTTTTAAGTCAACTTATGCGTATAATTTGAAATTTTGAATGAATATTTGCGGAAATGTATAGAATACATTATAAAAATCTTTAAAAAAATGGATTTTTTTAACAAAACATTAATTAAATAAGAATTTGTAATTTCAAAAAATGTATGTAAAACTTTAGAATCCACGTGAATGTAAAACAAAAAAAATACGAAACGTGATTGTGAAGAAATTTTTGAAATTATCAAACGCATTGAAACATGATTGTGAAGTAATTTTTGAAATTATCAAACGCATTGAAACATGATTGTGAAGAAATTTTTGAAATTATCAAACGCATTGAAAGTCCAAAGAGTATCCAATAGCTCGTCCCTTGTTCAATATTTTGAGCCAAACGTCAAGTGTCTAGGGGGTCTAGTAATTATTTTTTATTTATAGGCAAAGACTTTAAATTTCTTTCACTTGAATCTAGTTTGTAAAGTCGATCAAATTGCATATTTTGGTTAAAAGTTTAAATAGTTTATATTTCAATATTTTAAATGAAATTTTTTCTGTCATGAAAAGAATACTCCTAAATATTTTATTTAAGTTAAATTTAGAGAATTTTAAATGACACCTAAAAGACAAAAATTTATTCATTTTATCATTTTTAAAATTTTGCATTTTTGTCCTCACTTTTTCCAAAATTATCAAATTGACCCAATTTTTTTTTGAAATTTACAAATTGACCCCTAATTTCAATTACCAAATTTGGTGAAAAAAATTAAAATTTATAAAAGTTGTCTAAAAATGATGGAAATGAATTTTTTTATTATTCCATCCAAACAAAAATATTTAGAAATGAAAGCAATTTAATTAAATCCTTTAAATTGTCTAAAATTCTAAATTCTTAAAAAAAAAATTCAATTACGCCGTCCAAACACTCTCTTGGAAAATCAAAGGGGTTTTTTTTTTACGGAGAAAATTAAAGGCTTTTAGTTTTTTTCATAAGGGGGGTTTTACTAATTTATATACAAGTTAGAAATATTATAGAGTATTAGCGGCGGTGTAATAGGTAATGAGACCGAGACCACGTAAACCCTACTCATTAGCCTTTTTCCTCTGATCGTAGTTTAAAGAGTGCAATCGCTGTGTCTACCTTTCTTTCTTACTCATTCACGCACAGCACAAACGGTATTCGTTTCTTCTCTTTATAATATAATATAATATAATAATAAAGTCATAAACCCTAGAATAGAATTAATTCTTCGAATTCGTTAATTGATTGTTTCAGTTTTGTTAATTCAGATGGATAGGTACCAGAGGGTGGAGAAGCCCAAAGCAGATGGTCCAATTAACGAAAACGAGATTCGCATTACCACTCAAGGAAGAATGAGAAATTATATCACTTATGCCACCACTCTCTTTCAAGTTAGTGACAAATTCATTTAATGCTTTCTTATAATTAAATTTATGCTCTTAACTTTAGAAAACTTACTGTGTAAATAATAAATAAATATTTCCCCAATTTGTTTTATATGCTTATGCAATTTATGCATATAATAAAGTGATTAACTTTTAAGATTAAGTTGATTGAGTGTTTTTAGGAGAGTCTAGAGGTTTAACTAGAGTTGGGAACATTGGGTTCTGAGACAGTTATTAGGTTGCTGCTAATCTTGCGCGATTCACAGAGTGCCCTCTTATTTGTGATATTATCACGGGTAAATTTGGTGTATTGCTGAACGCCGTGCTGTCTATTTGGTTGGATCATTGATATTTCGCGGGTTGGGTGGCTCAGTCTCAAACACTACAACAACTACCAAGCCTTATCCCACTAAGTGGGGTTGGCTTAGTCTGAAACACGAGCAACTAAAAATGTTATGTATAGGAAGATTCACGTCAAGTATATATAAAACTACCCGATTCAAACGCGGTATCATAGGAAATACAATAAAACCATAAATTGAAAAACGGTGAATTAAAAAACAATTTCAGTTAAAGAAACCTGGTAACAGGAGGGCTATCAAATCCAGAAAAAGCATGAATTTACTAAATTAATTTGTGAAAGGAATTTCTTGAAAAAGCATGTTTAATACAAGATATTAAAAGCAAATAGAGGGACACACAAGTCATAGTGACAAGTACGAGAAAATAGGCTCCAAGATAGACGACGATAGACAGACAGAGTGAAAATACATTTAAGTGCAAAGACTAAATGCTAGTGATAGTATGTAGGATGGGAGACTAAAAGCAGGGGGAGATATTCCTTCTCAACAAGTCCCCTCACGTCCAATGCTACTGGGCTAGGTGGATAACATGGTGGGTGGCTCAACAACGGATCTAGGATGAGATTTGATACCATATAGGATTGCCCATCCTGCTTACTAGATACTATCTATAGGCAATGTGGGACTTGGTTTTTCCAATATCTCCTGCAGCACTTCCTTATTTTGGCTTTAGCATTTTTTCTCTCTATATTTTTTGTTCTTGGTTTAATGTTTACTTAATCATTTTACAACAATTTTATGCTGGTTTTAGGACTATTCTCTTATATTTTGTTTGGTGTGATCCATTCCATGCATGCAAATAACAATTTATTAATCAACTAATATTTGACAATTTTGTGTAACTTACATTTGTTTTTTGTAGGAAAAAGGAGCTGATGATATTGTTCTCAAAGCAATGGGACGTGCAATAAATAAGACTGTAATGATTACTGAGCTAATAAAGGTAAGAGGGTCAATATCTCTATGCAGAAAATTGGTTGGCCTTTTCTCTTGTTATTGTGACCGCTCTGTCTACTTGTTTCAGAGAAGGATTGTTGGTCTTCATCAGAACACTCAAGTTGGATCAACTGATATAACCGACACATGGGAACCACTAGAAGAAGGCCTTCTTCCGTAAGCCTAGTTGTTTCCTCTATGCTACCCTGTCAAATAATTTATGTATATGCATGAGTGTGATTTTTTTCGTTGTGTTTTACTTGCTCAGTTTGGAGACTACTCGTCATGTTTCGATGATCACAATTACTTTGTCAAAGAAAGAGCTGGATACATCGTCCACAGGGTATAAACTTTCATGATATTGCATGACATCTGTATCTCAAAATTATGCTTGTTGATTAGATGCCTTATCTCTTAATAGGCTTAGTTTTTTTTCAAGCAAACTGCTTGATCGCTAATTAAGATGGACCTAGTTGTCCGTTTCATAAATTACGAACTTCATGACTACTTGTGCAAAGTTTTATTTGTTTTTATAATAAGTACAGCTATAGCCTTGTACTTCTGTAAGATTTGGGGTCACAGCAAAGTGCTAAATATATAGTAACTTCCATGGTGTTACTTTTTGTGGTATATATGTTATTATATCGTGCTATCATGCTATAGATGTCTAGAATAATTTTCACTATTTTATTGTTACAAGCTTTATATAGCTTGCCAAATCCAAAATGATAAAGTTTTAATGTTTTACTGAAGCACCTTTTGATTAAATTATGTAAATTACTCATGAGGTCTGTACTTCCTTATTTCAGACATAATATCCTAGTTTCTTAAAAATTAGAGGTTGTCTTAAATTGTACCCCCTTTGTCTCGTTAAATACTAAACCAAGTGTTGTTGTTTAAGTTAATATTAGAAACAAAGCAGTTCTTATAAGTAAATAAAAATTTACTTGACATGTCTCCTTTGGCATTTGACTTTTAATTTGTACATTGAGGAGGATTGAACATGTTAGATTCTTGACTTCAAGGAGTGTGGTAAATACTACGTCTATCGTGCTGCTGATGGAAGGGTGTGATTTCATTAACTTCGTAGTGTATCAGTTTGTGGTGTTTATAAATGTTGACTCCTCCTAATGGATGGATTCAATTAAATATACAACTCTAAGTATTAAGGTCCAGTCATGATTTACACAAGTCCTGGTTGTCTTTCCCATATTGTTTGAAAGTTCTGTTTTTTGTTTACTTTTTTAATTGTATTCTCTGTTGGCAAAATCTAAGTCGATTTTTCTCACGCAGATATCAACCCCCTCTTCCAGCTGATCAAGTAAAACCTTTAAATGAATATGAAGAGGAAGGAGGCAAGTTAACAGTTTTTCCTTTGATATTTCAAAAGAGTGAAAACTTATGATCATTATGGCATGTGTAGTTGTTAACAGTATTTTTTGATACAGAAGGCTCACCAAGGATGCGGGGAAGGGGACTTGGTCGTGGAAGGGGAAGGGGAAGGGGAAGGGGAAGAGGCAGAGGTATTGCCGAGTACTTAGTTTTGCATATTTAACTGCTATTGGATGTAGTATAGATTATATAATGATCCGGAAATCTTTCTTGAACCTTTTATGGTTTCTTTTAAAATACAAAATTTTCTTATTTCCACACAATAATTCTTTGTAGGAATGTACAATGGGGGTATGGAATATGTTGATGGTTGGGATGGTGGGCGTGGCTATGGTGGGAGAGGCCGTGGCCGTGCATGGGGGCGTGCTTTCCGGGGACGAGGACGTGGCTATGGTGCCGAGCCTGCTGGGTATTACGACAATGGTGAATATGATGCACCACCTGCCCCACGTGGTAAGCATGCAAAACCATCAAATTCAGGTTTCTGGAACATATATTAGTTGTTATGTATAAATGCAATATCAAATGAAGTTTGATTAATACCATGTGCTGCCATATAGAATAGGTTTGTTTATTTTATTCCAGTCAAATATTTGTATTAAACGATCCTTCCTATTAAATCAAACTACAGAAGAAAATAATTTAATTTGAACTGACCGATTGTTTTCCTTATATCTTATTTGTTAGTTTCCTTTGTCCCTTGTGTTACCTTCACGTTTAAGCATTTTATAGTTGTTCTTCAAGTTACTTTATGAGACATTGTAGTGAAATTTGAAGCACTTATTGTGCTGCTGTCTGCTTATTTATTTTTATATTTTTGAAAGATGCTGTCTGCTTATTGTTCACATAATGTTATTTTGCCTTTTCTTCAAAAACTTAAGCTGATAGTGTAGTAATATTTTTTTATGATTTGCAGGCCGAGGTCGTGGAAGGGGAAGAGGCCGTGGACGTGATGCTGGCCATGGAGCACCTGCTTGATCACTTGAATGTTGCTCGTCATGTATATTTTCTGTTAGAAAAGGGGTTACCTCTCTGCTTAGTTATTTGTTAGATTTGCAATTATTTTATATTATTTAAGCGCTCAGTGTTGCACCCATGTTTCAACAGTTTTGTTTTTGTATTCTTTCACTTGTAACATTTATAATTTTAAGTTCGATAGGTTGAGTTAGATGTGGCGTTAAGCATGGTTCTGTCCAAAGACTAGACCATGTATGCAACTGTTCTAGTGGTAGTTTCAGCCAGTTGTGTCCTACTTACGCACTTGAATCCCAATTTGTTGTAATTTGATTTTGCTCCTCAGATTAATTTTAACTAAAAAGTTTACACTTTTCTCTAAAGTAATCAGAACCAGACTCGTTGGTTGGAGATCTATGTTTGGTCTGGAAACTCTAAAAATGGGCATGTCACATAAAATTAGTTATTTGTATAATGTGTCACTTAAAATCCTTTAATATGAATTTACCCAATAACTAATATTAGTTAGTGGTATGTTTTTTACCATCATTAATATGAACTTGAACCCTTTAAAGTTACTAAAGTGTAAAGTTGGAAATTCATAGTTTTGAGGTGGTTTTTTTTCTTCCATCATTATCTTTTATTTAAACTATTTATCGTTTTTATAATATTATTTTTTTAAAAAAAAATAGTTAAATGCGATTTAAATAGGATCAACCCCACTACTTTATGAATGATATTGAACGCTGTATAAGGAATTTATTTTAATATCATTCACAAAATTTGAACACTAAATATTTTAATATCATTCTCTAAAAAAAAAAGAATTTATTTTGATATCATTCACAAAAATATTTGATCAGATATGTCAAAATTGATATCCCTTAAAAAAATATATGCAGATAAGGTACAACAATCTCTTATCAAGGATCAACTTAAGTGCGCAACGACATTAAACGCCCTATTTAATTCACTATGGGATTTGTCACCAAGATAATCACTCAAGAATAATTACCCTCTTATCATCTGGTTCAACAAATTACATATCCATAGTAGTTATTGGTTAAGATGCTTGTTGAAAGTACTAATCAAGCTTTGACCTTTGTTCCTAAATTTTCAGTATCAATTGGTTATGTCACCTTATATATATCTGCAAGAGAGCGATACATCTTCGCCTTCTCTGGTTTAAAAATCTTATTGCTCTTATTATTATTGGGTTTTTGATCAACCTCTTCAATTGAGATTCTTTTCTCCTTCCTCTTCCTAACAATGTTGTTGTTTTCACCGTTGAGCTGTATGATCGCTTTAGCCGCAACCATAATGTCATCAAACATATCATCATTCTTGTTGGTTTCACTTTTCACTTTACCATCTACCATTTTATGCATCAATGGGTTTTCCTTCTAGTATGTTGGGTATCAATCAAGTTGTTTTTTTTTTACCTAGAGTATATGTAGGAATGAGTTTTGTTTTTGGTGGTAGGGAGAAATAGGGAAAATGAATGATAATTTTTGTGAGAACTTAACTAGAAGTTGAACACACACACATATAATACGTATTTATTTGTTCTTTAAGGTTATTGCGTAGTTTTTGTCTGGTGTGTCTTCATTTCTTTTTAACACATTTATTTCATGGTTAACATGAGACATTGATTGTCTTTCAAGTATGCTTGTCTATTTGGTCAACTATGTAACAACTAGTTTTCATCTATCTAGCGGCGTTTAGTTGAGTAAAATAAAAGCCATGTTTTAGTTTTTTCTCCTCGTCCATTTCTAAATACTTATATTTAAGATTTTTCTTTAGAGGAGAAAATTCATCTTGCTTCATTAATTAGTTAATAAGTCATTAATACAAGTACATCAATAAATGATTAGGAGCTAACTTCTAACGGGGATGCCTTTGCAAATCAATGAGGCACCCTATTTGCTTGCCTTTGACTAAACTCTACCTTAGAGTTGGTAAAATGGGTATTAAGTAGTTGTTGAGAATGACTAATAATGCTTCCGAAATCAGTGTTGCCACTATTATTACTGTTAATAGCTTCAACGAGGAGCTTTGATCCATAGACAAGTCAATGATGTCTATGCCTAGTTCAGCCACCCACTGTAACGCTTCACAAAGTCCTAACACCTCACCAATATCTACCGAACACAATGGCGCAAACCATGCTATTCTAGCAGGCACATAACCCCCGTTGACATCTCAAATACATATACCAATACCAACCTTGTTACGAGAATTAGAAAAAGAAGCGTCTAAATTACACTTGAGTCTAGCTAGAGCGGGTCGTTGCCATCAATTCGTGTTCATGTTACTTAGCATGTAACATATTTGGTGCTCGTGTACCAGTAAGTCTTCTTAATTCCTAGGCCAGTTTCTAGTCTTCTAGCAAATGCACAGCTTCTTCCATAAGCCTTATTGTTTCCTCTATGCTACCCTGTCAAATAATTTATGTATATGCATGAGTGTGATTTTTTTCGTTGTGTTTTACTTGCTCAGTTTGTAGACTACTCGTCATGTTTCGATGATCACAATTACTTTGTCAAAGAAAGAGCTGGATACATCGTCCACAAGGTATGAACTTTCATGATATTGCATGACATCTGTATCTCAAAATTATGCTTGTTAATTAGATGCCTTGTCTCTTAATAAGCTTAGTAATTTGTCAAGCAAACTACTTGATCACTAATTAAGATCGACCTAGTAGTTTGTTTCATAAATTACGAACTTCAGGACTACTTGTGCAAAGTTTATTTGTTTTTATAATCAGTACAGCTATAGTCTGCAAAGCATTTTTCCTAGCCGTTGTACTTCTGTAAGATTTGAGGTCACGGCAAAGTGCTAAATATGTAGTAATTTCCATGGTGTTAACAGTATATTTTGATACAGAAGGCTCACCAAGGATGTGATGAAGGGGACGAGGTTCGGGAAGAGGCAGAGGTATTGCTGAGTACTTAGGTTTGCATATTTAACTGCAATTGGATGCAGTATAGATTATGGAATGATCCGAAAATCTTTCTTGAACCTTTTATGGTTTCTCTTAATATACAATTTTTTCTTATTTCTACACAATAATTCTTTGTAGGAATGTACAATGGCGGTATGGAATATGGTGATTGGGATGGTGGGCGTGGCTACGGTGGCAGAGGGCGTGGCCGTGCATGGGACCGTGCTTTCCGGGGACGAGGACGTGGCTATGGTGCCGAGCCAGCTGGGTATTACGACAATGGTGAATATGATGCACCACCTGCCCCACGTGGCAAGCATGCCAAACCATCAAATTCAGGTTTCTGGAATATATATTAGTTGTTATGTATAAATGCATGGTGAAGTCTAACATGAGGTAGTGAATAGGTCCCTCATGACATGAGGGAGTGCTTTTTAATGGTGAGATTGACCCAATGGATTGGATTTGCTCCACCTCTGCAATAGAGCACATGTACCTCTCCACACTCAATCAAAACAGGCCACACACTTTCAGCATATGATTTTCTCTCCCCTCTATCACTTTCTTATCTTCTCTGCTATTTCTCTCTCTTAAGTTTCTTCCCCATTTTACAACCCAGAAATTATATGCATATAGAGACTGTTCTCTTGCCCTCATTCTCACCTCCTTTCCTCAAGATACTTCACTGTTGCAATTTACGTGAATTGATAAAAAAAAATGGCAAAAATCAAATTAATTAGTTTACATAGATACACGAGTTATAGTGAAAAAATTATCACTTGCATCTTTCAGAAAGAGTTATGGCAAAAATGGCAAAAACCCATATCACTTGCATCTCTATCATATCCTCTTTCTTAAGAAAATTAGTTCTCAAATTGATATG
>Ga0228710_1000588_pt1 | contig 47771 bp, 29 predicted proteins | sample MedpolnodulmetaG_FD_177995 | JGI IMG/M metagenome (GOLD analysis project Ga0228710, IMG submission 177995) | Root nodule microbial communities from Medicago polymorpha collected in Santa Monica, California, United States - pink nodules | ecosystem: Host-associated > Plants > Roots > Nodule... | reverse complement strand
AAAAAAAAAAAATCCAAATAGTTGTTTTTTTAATATCAAGTTAGTTATTTAAGATTGTATATTATTTTAAGTTTTCTTTGATTAATGGTTTTTTTAAGCTTGCCATTCATTTTTTTTGGGAAAAAAATTCATTTCATATCATTAAATATTAAGTCATGGATACAAGGAAGTACACCAATAAATAATTAGAGCTAGCTTCTAATGGAGCTTAGTGTGTTAATTTACGAGTCACCTCATTTGTTGTCTTCGACTAAACTCTACTTTAGAGTTGGTAAATTAAGCGCTAAATTGTATTCCATAATGACTAATAAAACTTCCAAAATTAGTGTTATTACTGTTATTACTATTCACAGCATAAACGACGTGCTTCAAATCCAATGAGAAATCCATGTCATCCAGTCCTACGTTAGTTACCCATTGCAATGCTTCGCAAAGTCTTAAGGTTTCACCAACCTCCATTGACCACAACGGTGCAAACCATGCAGTTTTGGCAAGCACGTAACCCCGTCGGCATCTCGAATAAACATATTGATACCAACTTTGTTTTGGAACGTTGAGAAGGGAGCATTTACATTACATTTTTGTCTATCTAGTGTATGTCTTTGCCATCGAACCCCATTAATAATACTCGGCTCTGGTAGCATATATGGTGCTTGGGTACCTGTGGTCTTCTCAATTCTTGGGCAACTTTCTAATCTTCTAACACATGGACAACTCGTTCAAAAACTAGCGTTGTTGTTTCATTCACTTGTTGCCACAAAGGACTTATGCAAATAAAGAACATTGTGACGGTTCAAGTCAGTCCAGTAATCAAAATACAACTAATGTCGAATAATGAAACTCACACATGGTATTATCTACAACATTCCTTAGGTTCACATCTTGCCAAACTTGCGATGCTTGAGGACATGTAAAAGGAACATGTAGAGAATCATCATCAGCAGTACTACACATAACACATTCAAAAGAACAAGCAACATGTCTATTGTTGAGGTGTACACGAGTAGGAAATCAATTGCGACGGACTTTTCGCATAAGATTTTTCACTTTTGACGGCACCTTAAGTTTCCATATAGAATTCCATTGTCTAGGTTCTTTTTTAGGTGGAATGAGTTTCTAATAACTTTTAAACAATTCTATAAGCACTACAAACAAAATATCTACCGTTCTTGTTTCACTATCCATTGTTTCACTATCGCCTTCACACTCCCCTTGCAACTAGAAGTACAATTACACCTACATTTCATTCTAATATATATATATGAACCACTTATAAATCATTTCACGGAGAGTATTTAAAGGAGCAATTTAATTTTTAGGTACATTGGAGTTTGATTGGATATATCAATACTCTCTAAGAAAATTTAAATTTATTTTAAAATAAATTAATATAAAAATATGATATATTATTGAATATGATTATTTATGGTGCAGTTTGGTTCGGTATTGAAGCTAACAAACAATCATTGAAATTGCAAGAAAGAAAAAAAAGTGCTTTGGTTTGATTCACACCGCTTAAAAAAAACAAAGCTGTTTTAATTTGGTTTTTTTAGACGACGCATAATTTTAAAATTATCCACATAATTTTGATTGTACTAGCCTTAACAATTAACTAGTTTGTCACGATTAACAATATTTTTATTTTTAAAAAAGGCAAAAGGGTTCATTAAACATGATGGACACTAGAAGCACCAAAAAAAAAAAAGATTACTAAGAGATTGACCACACGTCCACACCCGATACTCCTGCAGAGATTTTTTTGGGGGGATATTCATTCAAAGATGACATAAAAAAAGATTGCTTGCTTAAACCAGCCGAACTACAAAAGAAGATACACTTATTGCCGATACAAAACGGTAAAGCAAACATAAGCTGGAAAAAGAAGGGGGGAAAAGGACCGAGCGCGTGTTTGAGTTGAGTGGTAAGTGTTTTTTTAGTATACGATTTGATTTGGTTCATGCGTTATAATAAAAACCGCAAATCAAACTGCATTGTTAAGTGTGAAAAAATTCATTAAACAGGATAGACACCAGAACTAAAAAAATAAAAACTTAAGAATTCAATTTTGATCACCCTTAACATTAAGTAATTGAATAATGGGTGCATATTCCACAAATATCATGTTAACCTGTTCACATTTCCTCAATTAAACTATTCTTTTATTATTTTTATGTTTATGATCGGAGATTGTGGGTGGCATCAGATGTGGACTGTTTTGCGGTGGTTTGTTTCGTAAATCCGAAAGGGTCTGGTTCTATAAACCCGAAAGGGCTGTTCGTAACTAACGTGTTGAACTCATCCTTCAATCTGGGTTCAAACACGTCTGAAACTGGTTGAGTTGATGGTTTTGTGATTGATTCTCTGATGTTTCAGGTATGTTGATATCTGCAGGTCTCAAGTCGTCAGGCCTACCTCTGAACCGGTTTGTCTTATTTTCCGTCTCAGTTCCTGTGATTGATCTCGGAGTGTTTTGTTCGAAAGAGCTCCTATGCCTGCTGCTTTGTTCAGGGGGTTGATGGTACGTGGATTTGATACAGTGTTGGCGGTCGATCCATTCACCTACTTTAAAACCCTTTTTGATTCTTACGAATATTCACTTCACATCTTTTTTGTAATCTAGTTTCGTTCCCGTACGTGGGTTCGCTAGGTTGCGTCCGTGTGTTAGTGTTTGTTTTGTTAGGATTGACTAGGGTTGATCGCATGGTCTGTTTTATCACGTTGTATCCCTGTTTGGGTTGTACCTGGATCAGGTCTAATGTCCCCCAGTCTCTATATCATTTTACTTTTATTTATAAAAATATTTGCTTAAAAAAAAAAACTTATCAGGACACTTCACAAAAAAAAAAAACTTATATGAAACCTATTAAATTTATATAGGACCCATGATATGGTGGGACCCGTGTAAATTTTAACCAATTAGAGAGAATGCGTTGAAAGGTGTGTATTGAAATATGCGATGTTGACATTTCTCTTTCTCCTATATAGCTCCAAAATTAATAGAATTCCTCAAAAAGAAAAATTGAATTAACAGTACTCGTACTACTATAAGGAGAAAATATAGTTTATTTACACACACTCTAGTATTTACTACTCAAATACAGCTGTGAATTGTTTCAATTTGGTTGAAATACAGCTGTGAAAGTGAAATAATTAGTTCATAGTGGTCGTTGAGAAATAAATGATGAGTCCAACTCAGCTGAAAATCAAAGTTGATTATTTCAAAATTATCAATTTTCAATACCCCAGATATTTTCCCATAACCAAACGCACGCAACAAAGAGAGAACCCACCACTCTTGAAACCCTCTCATATAAATACCCACCTTCTCCACACAACAACTCACACAAACCAAATATCATGACCCGTTGCTGCCTTTTTCTTCACGCACTCCTTATGGTGCTCCTTCTCCAACCACCCGCACCACATTAATCCCCTTCTCTCCCCCAAATTCCCAATCATTTTCCCAAGAAGGTGCATCAACATCACTACAATGCTTGATACAGTTCTTTTGGCGCTTTTTCTTCCTTGTTTAGGAATGAGTGCCATCTTCGTCGTCTACATGTGCCTTCTCTACGCCACCACTCGTCACCGTTCAGATTCAAATCCACCGTTGAAGCCGGTCACTGATAAGGGTCTCTCCCCTTTAGATCTTGAAAATCTTCCCAAAATCACCGGTAAGGAATTGCTCGCGCCAATCGAATGCGCCGTTTGCCTTGACGATATTGTTGATGAACAACCGGCTCGTCTGCTTCCCGGTTGTAACCACGCTTTTCATCTTCAATGTGCTGACACGTGGCTCTCCAAACACCCTATGTGTCCTCTATGTAGAGCAAAACTTGACCCTCAGAATCTCAAGTCTGAGAGTCCCTGCTGAACCATCGAAATTCGGAGGTGTATGTTTCACGACAGTGATCAGAGTATTGACGAGTTACTCTGATCACCGTGGTGATATTAAACATGCACTCAATTTGACATTATTACAAACAGCTGTGTGACAAAGTTCACAAAAATTGGGAAAAAATTATAAGAAATTACTGCGGTAACTTTCTGAAATTGTTGCATTTTACAATCTGGAATCATGTACAATTATATGAAAGTTTTGTATAATTGTGCAAAAGCAATCAGGGGAAAATGAAGCGGCGTGCGGCAGAAGGATAGAAGGGTTATTACAAATAAGTATTTTCTAATTTTAGGTTTATTTTGTTTTATTGTGAATTATTAGTAGTTGCTAATGTAGTGATCCAATAATGTTGCTGCGTTTGGAACTTTTGAAGGAAATGAAATTATGTTATGATTACGTTTTTAGAATTAAGTTTTTGTTTGTTTGTGAAATGAATTGCACGTAACATAAATGGGGCCATTTTACGCTAACGCATAAAATTGAAGACACGTATGTTAAGGTCGTTGTAGAAAGTGGGATGAATGGGGGCCATATGTACTGTGAACGGTTTCATGTACTTTCTAACAAAAAAAAAAGTACTTTTTAACAAGAGTCACAAGTAACGCAGTGGTTTTTTATTTTGATCTTACTAATAAAAAACAAACGACACCAGCTAGTTAAATGACAATTGCCAGCGCGGCTTGTGTGATTGATTTTAACTCAATCATCGATCAATTTGGTTAATTGCCGTCAAATTAATCCGGAAACATATTTTAAATAGGTTTCTTTTTTATCACAACATGTTTTAAATAGGTTTAGTTAAGTTTTCTTTTTCCTTAAAAAATGTCGAATTTAACTTCTAAATATTTTTTAGACATGTTTTAAACATTATAGAATTTCATCTATAAAAAAGATAAATTAACATTTTGATTTAATTCATTCCATTTAAAACAATTATAATGTTTTTAATATGTTTATAAAAAATCATTCAAAGTTTAAAGGGTCAAAGATAATAATTTTTTTAAGAATAATTAAAGTTGAATGCCAAAAAAAGTTTATAAGGATACAAATATATAAAAAAAATTATGACAAGAAGCGAAATTTACTCTAAAAAATGAAATTTGATAATTTTATATTGCCATAAAATGTTCCTTGTTGATATATAATGACCACTCTCTATTGAGGAATCATGTTCTCCATTTCAATCAAATTTTCTCAAAGAGTAATGATATATGAACAACCATTGGTGACAACTTTCATTTCCTTTATTTTTATTGGTCAAAAATGAAGAGAGAGAATAAAAACATGATGTGAGTATGAGAGAGAAAGTTGTCAAAAAATTGTTGCAAATTAGTTGTACAAATATCATTTCTCTTTCTCAAATACATTAGTTAAAAACTGAACCCTTCGTCCCGTAAGCATAGCTCAGTTGGTAGGACAACACATTATTATATGCAGGGGCCGGGGTTTGAACTCCGGACACCCCACTTATTCATCTTATAAGATGAATTCTAGCCACTAGACTACCTAATAAAATAAAAAAATCGAACCCTTCAATTATACGCTTAAAGTGCCCAAATCTTTACCGCTTGATCAATCTTTTAACTCCTTTGATCTCTTTCAATATATATTTATACTTAATCATCGAGAGTGGTATAATAGTTCATGACTTACTGACTTGTGCATAGACCAAATGGGTCCCTAAGTAGCATCGGTGGCAACTGGGTGATAATTAACCTTTTGACTTAGAGTGGCAAAGCCATACCTAAAGCCATACCTATCAATTTTCATATCACGAGCTTTACATTATTTATGTATATCTTTAGGAATCCCGTCAACGTGGAGTGGATGTTTGGTTGATTTGGGTTGAAATGGTGACATATAAGAACATCAATGAATAAGTTTGAGAAGTACGGTTCAACCCAACTGATAGAAAACAAAATGAGAAAAAGATGAATATTTAGGAGAAAATAATTATAAATGCTAGGAATAAAAAAAAAGTAATTTTACATAAAAAATTGTCTATTTATTATCAAATGTTTGACTTGTATTCCCAAACATAAGAATTCATTTCATGGATTTTTTACAATTGTTAAGTAAGAAAAAAAGTTACTCAAAAAAAATAATTATTGAGAAGTTCATTTTTTAAACTTTTAAAGGTTGATTACGCAAGTTTATAAGATATTATTACTATGTTTACTTCTTTAACAAATGTCCTAACATTTTCTTAATTAAAATAATACTTACAACATCCATCATAAAAGGAAAATTTTTTACTGACACTTCAAATCATTTGACACCTGGAGAGGTGGAGAAAATGATGTCATAAATGTGATATGCTGTTGATGTGATAAAAAAAATATAGAAAAAATCTAATGTTAAATGAATATATAAAATTTAGGAATTTTAAATATAAGACACAAGTTCACAGTGTTACCTTCTAAAAACAATGTTGACAGTGTTATTTACAGCAATAAACATTCAAAAAGTAGAGAAATGAATAGAAAAATAATAGATGTAGCTAACTCAGAAGAAAAACAAATAGGACAACTATTATATTACGAGGACTTCCCTTTAAGAACATTTCATCAAACTTTAATTTGCAACTGCTAAAACATTTGATGTTAAGTTTGATTAAACGGTTTGCTAGTAATGCAACAATTTGATTGTCTGTTAACAACAAATACCAAAGAATCCTTCAAAAACAAACAAATACAAAATAAATCAGTTACAAAAACTTACGTGTATTTGTACATTATACTACACATTTTAGTTGAGACACAAAATAATCAGGAGTAGACTTAGCAATATATATTGTTTATGCATTTGCACGCATAGTATTTACCATCACAACACTGTAAGTCATATATTCAAGTAATCTAAGAAAATGGGTAAACGAGTCATATATAAGATGCATGACTAGTCAAATACCACAAGTTGTATGTGATGTGTAGCGCCGTCCATAGGTGGGTGCAAACAGCTCTACAAGGCCAGACCTTTAAATTATTGAGGCCTCAAACTTTGAGTTTTTGTGAGAACATTTCAGCAATATACGTATAAGTATGAAACATTTAATAAGTATGACAAAATTTTAGCGGTAACCTAGCGGTTGTCTCCGATTAAATATAATTACTTCATGGTAGTTGAAGTGATCCATGACATAGTGATTATGGTAATTGAAGTGATATATTTGTATTATTATACACACACAATATTGGCAAATGAAGAATCTGTTACTTGCTCGGGAGCATCCAATTGAAATATCCTCCTGTTATTGACATGGTATTTAGATCAATTGTCCAGACTCGTTCAATGTTAATTGTGTTGTTTTTCAAATTTTCTCTTCTCTGCATATGCATCACAATCTTTGTTAAACTATTTTATTAAAACCACTAGTGAAGTGAAGGTAGTGACAAAAATCATTTTTGAAATATCCTCATGTTGTTGACTGTGTGTTGAGATATAGCATACGCAGAAAAAGATGGTAAATTTTCCTTGGACCTCAATCTAACTGGGCTTTTTCTTAGCCCTCGCTTATCAATCCTACCCTGCAACTTCTTCCCATTTTTCTGCCTCTGTTTGAATGATTACCATGACGAGACAATATCATGTGTTCTCTGGCTTATGCTCAATGTTCTGCCACTTACTTTTTCTAGCCGAACATCGTTGTGAATCCTGCATCAACAAAGCAAGGAACCCTAAACTGTAGCATCTGGTTTAATCGGCATTGTCTCCACATGAAAAGGCCATGGGTAGAGTATTTTGGGAAAAGAGATCTACCATGCATGCACAATTTCTAACTTGGGCTCAATATGTTTCATTCACCAGTTATGGAATTAAAGATTTTTCACCCTTGGTTAGAACGACTGCTAGTATCAACTATCAAGTGTTGAGGAGAAGTTGATCACACCTAACATTATTCTTGAAATGTTAATCTTCTTAAAAGTGAAAGTTGCTTCAATTTCAAACTTAAGAATCATATCAAAGACAAAGAGTAATTGTGCATGATCTAGTACCCACAATTTACATACATATCTAAAAGTGCATATGCTACATGTCAATATGAAGAGTAGACATTATTTCTCAACATGTAACCATGTATCTCTTACTATTATGTCCCACACAGTTAGGCTTCCACGAGCTGGAACAACACAAGCCATTGGAGAGACATGTTTTCTAATAACCTCCAATCATGGCAGAACATGAGACAACATCCTTAACTGGAATTTGAGAGAAAAATATACGAGCTTCTTCCATGATTCCACATTTTGCACACATATCCACGATACCATTAGACACAGACGGATAGGGAGGGTCACAAAAGCATTAGTAAGAGAAGTTCCAATGGAAACAAAGTTAAGTAATCCCCTCAGTGAATCAATTATAGGCATTGTTAATGTTGGTGAACAAATGCAGTTGAAAATGAAAAGTGTATAATCTCATAGTAAAAAAGACTTCTCTGTTTTTATTATCTTGTGATTTGATTTGATATCTTTTCTTTTTGTTATGTTACTGTACTAGTTTAGGTTGTTTGCTGGTTTGTAATTGTAATTTGTATCTAGATTTTCCGTATGCTATACATCTCAATAGAAACTGGGTATTGCACTTTTCTTTTGCAAATCTTGTGACATAGAGGAGGTAAACAACAAAATGCCATAGCCAAGTAAATCTAATGCAGAGGCAGAATTCAAAATCGTTAATAATGCTCATTCATCACGATTTGCATGAACTACTTCAGCATAACATGTCCGTGATTAAGAAAACTCGGTCCAAGGAACAAACAAATGATGTAAGCATGCAACGATCTTCAAACCTTTAAGAGCAAACCAATCCACATCATATCAAAGAAAGAAATGTTAAATGGCCCATCCAAACCAACAAACTTAAAAACTCTCATCTTTGGAGTGAAACCTTCAACATGGTCCTTCTCCTTTGCAAATTGACGGGACATCACAAACACAAGGAAGTAGCTGGATCAAAATAAAAGAACTGCGTGATTCTAAATTAATTTCAAAATTACTCTTTTAATTTATAATAAATGAGTTTAAAATAACTTATACTATTTTTGAGTAAGTTTTCATTAAAATCATTTTGAGTATACTTATCCAATTTTATTAATTTTTGTTTCTCGTACTATTAATAATGATAATTTTTTAAATTAACTCATAATTTATCTTTTTTATATACAAAGTTAACAATATCTTTTAGTTTCTGTCGAATTGTCAAGTTGTCTTATAAATTGAGGCCAAGGAGTACTCTGGATTAGTTTATCCAATAACACCACCAACGATATAAGTTAATGCATCGATTTTATAGTAGGGCCAGTCCTTGGCATAGACCGGGGGTGCGACGGCCTAGGGTCCATGCTTGTAGGGGCCCCAAAATTTTATTTTTATGGAGGGGGTGTATTTAGAAATATTTGGTTTCTTGGGGTATATATAGCAAATTTCTCCGAAAGGCTCCAAACATTGACACGATGAATGGCTGAGCTGACGTCTATTAATGTTTTTCGCATTTTTGGCACGATTTGCTATATATACCCCCATACAAAACAAAGATTTCTATATAAACCCTCCCTATAAATTTTTTGGATTGTACTTAATAATGTGCCAAAAAATTTATTATCGAAGAAATTATTGATATTTTTTGAGCCATTTGTTCCTAATAATGTGCCTCACTAATATTAAAAAAATTAGTGATGTTTATTATCCAAGAAATTGAGATAATTTTTATAACAAAACAAATTATATTTTAGTTAAAATAGGCTTAAAAAGATTGCAAAGGTTATATTTTAGTGATATTTATTATCTTAATCTTGTATTCCAAAGGTTGAAAAAAAAGGTTCTTGTTAATGAGTGCCGTCGGGGCACTCTTTAACCATCCAAAATTTAGTAATTATTCTTTTAAAAAGTCAACTATTGTAATTTCCAATACATTCAATACACAACTTTTCATAAAAATTTACAATTTAAAGTGCTTAAACAATGCTCCGGAGGCACTCGCTAACATTTCCCATAGATAAATTATATCAATATAGTAATGTAACTTTCTTGAATTGATAGAAAAGATTGCAGAATTGAATTAAATAATGAAAGATCATGCGAGACATATTAATGATCATTAAACCAATGTGAGACGCATTTATGATCATGTGGTCCACTTAGTTTTTTTTTTTTTTTTTTTTTTATCAATAGCTGCATTTGACATACAACATAACTGAGTTATCAACTAGCAAAATTAATTTGTGTCTCGTCAATTTTAATAAGGTGATTTCTTATCACAAATATGATAAAATTATTGATATTAGTTAGGAAGCGTGCTAAAATTAACCATGAATGCACATTTTTAACAACAAACTAACATTGACTTTGTATCATAATAATGAACTTGTTAGAGATGCTTATAACATATAAAAAGAAGAATAATGTACTTCTAGCATAAAAAGGAGTTCTTGTATTTATGATTATTCTAAAAAGTCTAACACTAATTTTGTATCAAGTATTATTGTTGTAATGAGTTTAACATTGGATAATTTTGATTTGGTGTTTAGGAAGTATTTGATTTATTTTAAGATGTTTCATAAAAAACATTTATTCGATAGTGAAAAGCGAGAAAAAAAATGAAATGAATAAAAAAAATTATTATGTAATATGTAAAGGGTCATTTTCTCTGGTTATGCTGAAGACATGTAAAACTTTAGAAACAATCCTGCTGTATAACTTGATCATAATCGAGGGTATAAAACATCACACTACACAATCGATTTACGTAAAATCTCCCATATTGTCAAAGATTAGAATACATTGTCAAAAAAGTATCAGAATATATAGCAAACAGAAATATCATAACACTATCAATTTCCCATTAACCGATCACATCAACTGGAAAAAATTAAAAGAAATAAGCATCGATCACATCAACTGGAAAAAATTAAAAGAAATAAGCATCGATCACATCAACTGGAAAAAATTAAAAGAAATAAGCATTTAACTGTGCTTCATGGGAGTTGAACCCACGTCAGCACACATGTATAAGAACTCCCCAACCACTGTACCATCTGAACAAATCTGATATAAAATTACGCGGATGATATATATTGTATTCCTTTAACGCCTTTTATATAAAAAAAATAAAAAATTGGGCCCCCAAAAATTGGAGGCCCTATGTCATGGGCCTGGATGTTCTTGCTTTGGGTCGGTCCTGTGTTAATTAAGAACGGAGGGAAAACTGATAGTGTACCTCAGATTAACACTCTCCAAAGTTTTTAGCCTTCAGATTGATGAGATTTAAACAAGTCTCTTCCTTCACCTTCTTGTTTCCATCTCTAAAACTTTGTCGTTAGAACTTAGAATAAGGGACGTAAAGTGCTAACAACAATGTGCGCCATCATGAACCACAATTGGGCTACCTGTTCATCTAAATACTAAACAATTTGACAAAAGAAAAGATAAAGCATGTCAAAAGTTTTTGTCCTCGTCTCAGTTGTTAGAGACATTATATATATATATATATATATATATATATATACCCTACTTATTCATTTAAAAAAATAGGGTAAATTTCTAACTAATAGACCATCCGACAAAAAGTTTTCCTATACAATTTAAGATTTAGGTTTAATTCCCTAAAAAAAACTTCAAGTTTAATTGCAATCTTACTTAATATAAATTCAAGGTGGTCTGATTTCCCTAAATACCTTATGTCGCATCATTTTTTTGGAAATCAAGGCTATTTAGTTAGCTTTTGACTCACTAATTTTTTCACGACTGAACATTTAATTTTTTAAGAAAAGGGGAAAAAAGTTCAAACTACCCCTTTGAAAAGATTTAGGGTTCGGGGGTTAGTTACACAAAGGGAAGGTATTAGCACCCTTTATGTCCGTAGTATCCTACGGGAACCTCTTGATTTTATTTAATTAATTTGTGCTATAAACTTGCTTGCTAAAAAAAGAGTTTAAAGTGATAAAGGAAAAAAAGAGACCTATTTATTTACATTTTTTATTGATTTGGAAGGACATAATGCAGCCCTAACACCCAAAATGACAAATTTAACCTTGAATAAGAAACTATTTCCCTCCTAAATCATCACATCAATGAGCAACTAACTACTACTTAACATTGTCTTTACCAATTTAATTTTGCACGTTTTTTGTTATCTAGAACCATGCCAATAATAAATGCAAGCATTAAAAAACGTGCAAGACGCGGGACTCTAGAAGTGTTTAGTTGCTTAAAGTGTTTAGTTGCACACCTTTGGGACCTACAATTAGGAGACATCATTTAATTCTTGATTTTTTTTTGTGTTTCTGCATGTTATGTTCTCGCCAACTAAGAACCTTATGTCATTCCTATAAATTGGTGATATCATTTGGTCAGTTTGGCCATTGTCTCAAGTTAGTGCACCTGCATAGAAAAACATTTGATATCTTGAGCTCTTTTTAAGCACATCAATTGCAACCAAAGGTATGTATCTGCCTCAACCAATTTTTTCACATGGGCAACTATATGTTGCATTGTCAAGAGTTACATCAAGGAAATACTTGAAGATATTGATTATTGATGATGAAGGGGAAGATAGCTATGTCACATCTAATCTAGTTTACAAAGAATATTTTCAAAATGTACTTTGATTTTTTGTTTAACTGTTTGACTTTCTTATAAAAAAATCCATGTATGTCACATTGATCAATGAGACATGATATTCTAGAATGATTTATTTTTCAATTTGCTTGAGTTGATTGTAATCAAAATATGTTGATTAATAGTCTATAACAGACCCGCGCGACAGCGCACGTCAAGAGTCTCGTTATCTTAATAAAAGAGTACATAATATTTGGGATAGAATAGAAGTGGTAAGTTAATTGCACTAAGTAATGATCAGAGGCTTAAGAGTAAGTTAATTATGAATTAGTAATTACTAGAGTAAGTGCAAGATTAATAATTTGGTAGTTTTTTGTCAAAAAATAATTTGGTAGTTTGATCTGGGACAAAGAAGTAAATAAGAACAAGGGCAAGGGTAACATGATAATATTGCCCTAAAATACACAGAGGTAAATATCAGAATTCGTTCGTTTCCTCTTTTACTCTCTTCCTCTCTCACGTGTTAGCTTGCATTGCATGCATGTGAATTACTAGGTTGTTTATGCCTCAAAATTTGATTAGAAACCAGAAAATTCAAACATTCCTCCTCACCTTTCTCTCTCCCCATTTTCCAATTTGTGACCTTAGAACTCTACACGAAGTGCTAAATTGAGATGTTCATCTATGTGGTCAAAGAAGCTTGATTTGGAGAAGAATTGGAGCTAGGGTTTCAAGAGATTAAAGAAAAAGGGGGAACTCATCAATTCTTCATTCTCCTCTTCAATTGGCTAAGGTGGGTTCGCTAATCATGTTAAGATTTTAGTATAGGATCTAATATATAAGCTTTTATAGATTTTATGAGAATAATGGTTTCTAAATATTGTGAGTATAATGGTTGATGCATAGTTAATTGATGCTAAATAATTTTAGATTGTAAAATAGTGTAGAATATTGAATTGGACTGTTGTTGCCTGCATATTATTAGACTGGTGTTGTTGTTTGGGCTGTTTAGCATGGATTGGAATGGTGGTAGTTGAGTGTTAATAGAGACTAGTAATTCCTTAAAAAAAAGCTTTAAGTTTAATTGCAACTAGCAACAAGCTGGACATGCATGGAACCACGGTTTGTGAGTTAAAACGTATTCGGAATGTTAGTTGATTTGAGAAATAATATAAGAATGATAAAATTGATGTTAATGACCCCCTAAAAAAACGATGTTAAAGATAAAAATGTTGAAATAGTTGGCATTAAATATTAAAAAGTGTCTATTTCAAAAAAATAAATTGTGAAGTGATAAACTAAAAATATTTGTCAAAATATTAAAAAAAAACAAAAAGGACATTAATAATAAAGATAAGACTAATATTTTATGTATTTTTTTATAAGTTTATAAAGTGTCATATGACTTCGTCAACAAATGGAGTTGTCATATGACATATGTTAAGCATTACATGAATAACAAGTATTCATTGAGAACTTTTTTTTTTCCTTCAACTTTTTGAGAAATAAATTAACAAATTTTTTAATATATAATATTTGTTGTTAAAACGTATTTGCAATGTTAGTTGATTTGAGAAATAAATAAAAGAATGATAAAAATGATGTTAACAACCCACTAAAAAAACCAGGTTAACGATAAAAATATTGAAATGATTGGTATTAAATATTATAATGTGTTTATTTCAAAAAAAAATATATCGTAAAGTACTAGACTAAAAATATGTGTCAAAATATTACAAAATAATAAAAAGGACATTGATAATAAAGATAACACTACTTCACAAAAAAATAATAAAGATAACATTAATGTGTCTGGTATTTTTTTATCATGACTTCGTCAACAAAACAGTTGTCATATGACACATGTTAATGATTACATGAATAACAAGTATCTATTGATAATTTATTTTTTCTTCACTTTTTGAGAAATAAATTACTATAATTTTTAATATATAATCTTTGTTGTTGGAATTCTTAACATGTAACTTAAAAACACATGTTAACATTTTTAATTTATATAAATGATAAATATGTATCACATGTTGTTTTCATGTATCAATGACAAATATTTTCTTTTAAATTTTTTAGAGCATACTTATGGTTTTAAGAGAGGTTTTACGGACGATCAAGACAAATGGAATTGTGATGCAGAAGAACTACACATTGAATGCTAAACGTAGGAAAGAAAATCAATTAAATGTAGCAACATGTATTTAAATCTTTTTTTTCACATCAGAAAATTTCAAAATCGTTCCATTTCAATATAGATCAAGCCATTAAAATGACTAAAGGGTCTAAGTGACTTATGTAATGGTATGAGTCTAAAAGGACCAACCTAATTATTCCACGACTCAACCAACAAGAAATCTCATTTAGAAAGGAGCAAATATGCCCCATAACAAAAATATCAAGTCATTTTGAGGCGCGCATCTCGACTTGCAACATTGTGTAGCACAAGTTTATAAACGATGTGTCATCTCAAAAAACTACATTGTTTTAATGTAAAAACTCTGCGAAACACCAAGTGTCTTAAGCGTCAGAGTGTCTTTTACACGTACACCTCTCTATTTATGTAGAGAAATAATAGAAAGGGCATACACGACCAATGGCATATAATGGTACCGACGTGAAGAAAACACTTATTCTCATGAAGCAACCTTAGGTTGTTCAAACATGAACATGTGTGTGTCACATACTATACTAGTAGTAAGGAAAGGTGGAATAGTCGCTTAAAACAACATAGTACGGCATGGGCATCGCAATCAAAGCTTTGCAGGAAAGGAGGAAGATTTGGAAAGAAAGGACATAAAAGTAAGCAACAGAAAATAAAGGAGTAACCACGTGTCGATTAATGGAGCTTTACCGTATCAAGCACCATATAGTATGAATCAATTAATCAATAAATAAATTTCAAAGGTCTTTTATGACAGCACGGACCTTCTTTCAAAAACCACAACCACACACGTGGCACCTTCTTGTAGCTGACTTGACCTCGAAGACACAAGTCAAACGTAGAAGGACATGATCGTGGCAATTAGGAAATCATGATCTTCATGTGGGTGCGTTGTATGTTAGTATTTACCTTGAAGGGCTACGTGTGAATGTGTTGTTTGTGGACGACTAATATGTAATAATGATGTGGAAAGAATATGATTCCTAATGAATGCTATATGTGTCGTTGTGTGAGTGAATGAATGAGTGAGTATTGTACTATTACTATATGTCTTTGAGAGACTCTTCTTCTTTCATTTCTTTTCTTGACTCGTATGCATAATAAATAAATACCATAAAGAATATAGTAGATAGAAAGAAGGAAAAAAAGAGAGAGCGTCATGAGGATGGAGATGAAGGGTGGAACTACTACTACTCAAGCTGTGGTGAATAGTAATGGTAATTTTGTGGAAGAAGAAGCTGTCTCAAGCTTCAAATTTTCACACCTTCTTGCTTCCAAGGATCGTGATTTTCTCCTATCACCAACTGGAACTCAGGTTCTTTATCTTTCTATAGCTCCCACTACTTTAATTTTATGAATATTCATGGGTTAATATAGCTGAAAACAATAGTACAGTATGCCACTAGAGTTATTATTATACTTTTATCATTTCCTATTATAAAATAAAATAAATAAACTATGATATTATTTGAGTTACCTACCCCGGAAAACAATTAGAGCCTCCAAAAAAATCAAACGATAATTTCCGAGAAAATATTTTCTATTTTAATTTTATTTGATACTCCTCTCTTTCCTTCAGTTGCAGCTACTTGCTAATGCTTCTGATTTTGTTTTGGTTAGGATCTCTTACAATTTTTTTTAAAATTGTTATTTTATTTATTTAAAACTTCTTTGGTCGTGTGTTGTGTTTAGTACATATTTCTTTACATTAATCTTGTGAGTACAAAATAAATTAAGTTCTAGGGCTATCAGTTAAATCTTATTTGAAGGGTTAAAACTCAATATTTTTTGGCAACGGATTAAAACTCAATTTGAAAGAGCTAGATCTTGTTTTGATTTATTATTTATTTGTCAGCTTCAAACTAACTTATATACATAACATATATATTTGCATCTCATGCATTTATTTTTATTTTTCTAAAGAATTTTGCGCATGAACACAGTTGAACATATGTCCCTTTTTATATGTAACTCAATGTGGATTTTTTAGCACTTAGATGACTAATTTGATAATTTTTAATATTTAAGAGAATACTTAATCTGATTAAACAAAGTTCAATGGCGTTGATGTTTTATTTTTTATTTAAGATAGTGACTGAAATTTCACTTCAAAAAGTAATAAGTGCGGTATATGAGATTCAAACCATAGCTTTGATGTATATTATAATGTATTATCCCTACCAATTTAGTGGCTGTTTTCACATTGAAATTGAAGTAAACTCCCGTTTAGGCCACTGCTACATTTTGTATAAATTGGACGCAGGAGCTGTTCCAAATATAGGTTTAGTTGTTGATGGATACAACAGTGTTTCATGTTTTAATACTTATTTTAAAAAACCAATTAAAGAAAGAAAAGAAAACATAAACCCAAAAACTTTAAATTAGATTAAGACCTTACGACTAATTCTGCAACATTATTTCAATCAGATAGGTATAAATTCACTTCCTCTTTTAGGAATATGAATGAACTATGAGAGAAGGGATTTTGGTTATGCTATGCTGTCTCTTGGTACTTGTTCTCTCTTTGCTGTTGACAATCCATTGGCTTCTATTTCTTTACTTTATTCACACTTTAATATAGGGTGTTGTTAAAAAGTGTCTCCGGGCACTCTTTAAACATTCCATATTTAACAATTATTCTTTTAAAAAGTTAACTATTACAATTTCTAATGCATTTAATACACAACTTTTCATTAAAAACTTACTATTTAAAGTGCTTAAATAGTGCCTCGGGATACTCATTAACATTTTCCTTTAATATATACCAAACCATCCTTGATAAACTAATTTAATGATTAATCTCTTCTTGTTCCTCACATCCTAAATATTTCATTCATTATTAGAGTTTTTCATATAGTGTTCAACATTATGTGAATATGTTCAAAGGTTCAAACCAAAACTGCATATTTCAAAAGCGAATAATGAATTGATGATGAAACGAAGGATAGATTAGATGATCATATCTATAGATGGCAAGCATTCACGAGCTACACATGCCTAATGAGTTGTAGTCACTTTCAGTGTTTAGTTGTCGTGGAGAATCAAACTTCTCAAACAAAGGACAAGTGTCACCTAAAAACCATTTTCTCTCTAAGCCTAACTAGTACTATAGTCATATCAAGGCAAATTCTATCAACTACGTTTTGCTCTATACACGTGGCCCATTATCCCTCAACAAAGTGGGCCATTTCGGTGGCATGTCCCTCTCAAGATTTTGGATAGGCTGGATTCTTTTCTATTCTTAGTACCCCCCATTTTATATCATTCTGTACTCCTTTGTCGGTGTAGTTTAAGGCTCTTCAGTAAGCTCTTCTAGTATCTATACGTTTTATTCAAGGATTAGCAAACAACTTTATTTCCACAAATCTGCATGCTACGTTTGTATTAGTGGTCCTAACTTTATATTCTCCTTACCTCTATAAAGCCACAGTTATTATTAATGTTCCATTTTATGAATTGACACTGATGGCTAGCTGTACAAACGTATGATTTATTTAGCTAACTTTTTTCTTTTCAAGTACAATTCTCTAGCAATGTCATCATTTCATGAGAGTTGTATATGTGATTTCATGAGAGGCATGCAGTTACACCAATCAACTCCGATGTTGTGTTTGAGATCGGGTGAATCAGCTTGCAAAATTACTAAATTAATTTTAAACTATTTATTTGTATTAAACAATCAGACATGCTTACTAGTTGATTAGTCTTTACAGTTGTGTAAAAAACATACACGGTTCAAAAAACAAAACCAGTTACATTATTGCTACAAAAAATATATATCATACAATTTAACACATTGAATTGACATGACTTATTAAAATAGTTTTCTCCTCCTACCAAAAAAAAAGTAGTAGTCTCCTTGAACATGCAAGTGTAAAATTAATTCACACTATGTTTTTTTTTTAAACTCTACTAACTACTGTAGATGTATCATAAAAATTGTCACATAAGCAACAACGAAAAATTGTTCCATAAGGACTCTTGTAATTACTATAGATGCTAAAACCGGTCTCTATTAAAGAGTGACATTTTTTGTTTTCTAGGTAAAATTTTGATCATGTTTTGATCACGTTTTTTTGGATTGTAGTGCCATCTAATTAGTACCACTTTCAAGTTAGTATTATTTTATACTTTACACTGCCAATTGTCAATAAATTAATTCAATATTTTTGTATTTATTTATAATTTCTCCAATCAATTTGCGTGAAATGACATATTATGAGACAATGAAGAGGGACTAATTGAATTTTCTTATGGTCCTTACATTACATTATTGCTATTCCCTTTCCTTATAAGATGTTACATTAATGTAGATGGTAGTCTTGCATATGCATGCAGGTTAAAATTTCAGAACTTGAAGGAAAAGTAGTTGGTCTATTATTCGCTGCCAACTGGTACCCACCATGTCGTGGATTCACTCAATTGCTCATTGGAATCTACGAGCAACTCAAAAGCAATATCCCTCAATTTGAGATAGTGTATGTATCCTCTGACGAAGACTTAGATGCCTTTAATGGTTTCTATGAAAACATGCCTTGGCTAGCAATTCCTTTCTCTGATTTGGAAACAAAGAAAGCTTTGAACAGAAAGTATGACGTGGAAGGTATTCCATGTTTGGTTATGTTGCAACCTGATGATAGTAAAGGAGAAGCTACATTACGTGATGGTGTTGAACTTATTTATCGATATGGTGTTCAAGCTTACCCGTTTAGTAAAGAGAGGTTGGAGCAATTGCATGAGGCTGAAAGAGAGAAGCTTGAAAATCAAACACTTGCTAATTTATTGGCCAATAATCATAGGGATTATGTTTTGAGTCACACGGGTGGATTACTCATACAGGTAAAATGTCCAATTAATAATGTTTTCATGATCTCACTCATTTGCATGCTACTGTTTTCCATGATTTGTTTATTAATTACTAGCATTAATATAACCTTCATGTTGCAATATTTTACACTTTTAAGAAAGATGCAATTATTCTTAAAAAAGATGTAATTAATCATTAATATAATAGTCAAATCCATGATACAAATTAAAATATAAACTGTACTATTTTCTCTCCAGTCCTTATAGATATATAAATGTTAGTATATTATATAAATAGTCGGCATTTGAATTCTAGATATCTTTTCAAATCAACTCAAGCACTCGATGTATTCGTGGTTTAAAACTCTTTTAAACTATTCTAAATAAATACAAAAATAGTTCTCGTAAGCTTAACTCAGTTGATAGGGACAATGCATAATATATGCAAGGTTCGGGGTTCAAACCTCGGCCACCACCAAAAAAGAAAATACAAAAATAAATATCACTTTTACTTATACTATTTTTCAAAACAAAAATTCATCATGTAAGTAGAAAAAAACAATTCTTTGTAAGTGAAAGAGCTTTACTTGAGAAACACTTTAACTAAAGATATAATTCAAACTGGACCGTAATTAGTTAGAAATAAATGTTAGTATTAATCTTTTGTTTTACAAACGGGTACTGTTGGTCCTGTACAGGTACCAGTTGCTTCTTTAGTCGGTAAAACTATTGGACTATACTTCTCAGCTGGATGGTGTGTTCCATGCACCAAATTCACTCCCAAATTGATTACAGTTTATCAGATAATCAAGCAAGAGCTAGCTGAAAAACAAGACCCCCATGAAGATTTTGAAATTGTGCTTGTTTCCAACGATCGCGACCAAGAATCTTTCGATTCATACTACAATACCATGCCTTGGTTAGCACTACCTTTTGGTGACCCAGAGATAAAGAACCTTGCAAGACACTTTGATGTACAAGGGATACCTTGTTTGGTAATTATAGGTCCTGATGGTAAAACAATAACAATACATGGAAGAAACTTAATAAACTTGTACCAAGAAAATGCTTACCCTTTCACTGCTTCAAAAGTGGAGCAGCTAGAGAAACAACTTGAAGAAGAGGCTAAGGATCTTCCAAATTTGGTGCATCATGAAGGGCACCATCATGGACTTAATTTAGTGTCTGATGGAAATGGGGGAGGGCCTTTTATTTGTTGTGTCTGTGATGAACAAGGGTCTAATTGGGCCTATCAGTGTCTTCAATGTGGCTATGAAGTGCATCCAAAGTGTGTCACAACTGTGCATGGATCGTAACAAATTAAAGTCCCTGGCTGGCTGCATGCTTCTATATATATGAAGCTGATTTTAAGAATCAATTTCCTCCTATACACACCAATTAATCGTGTGTGCTTGAATGTGCTACAGTGTTAGATTAGGTGGTTACATACATACCCTAATCTAGACAAGGGATCGAAATTCCCTTCACATTCAATTAGCTAGGTGGTTTTCTATATTTGTTGCTGTTGTATGACTAAAAGAAAAGGTGTGTGACAAATTAAAGGTAAGGGAGACTGAGAAATGACATGTGAGCTCTCCATTATTCTACTCTAATTCTAATGAATGAAAACTTGATGAACCTATTCTAAATTTAATTGCAATTAATTTTTCGATGTTGCATTTGTTTCATTATTGCGTGTCACACAACTACAAATAATACAAGTATTTGTACGATTCTTTATGGAAGATTCTTTAGGTTAATTGAATAAAAAAAAGATGTAATTAATCTTATTTAAAATTCTAAGGCCAAAATAATAAGAATGTTTTTTCCCCTAAAAAATAATGTTTTTTTTTGTTTAAAGTGATAAATTAAAAAGTTGTGATTGGTGTTAGCCAAAAAAAAGTTGTGACTAGTGTAATTTTCACCATGTTTGAAGTTTTTGAGGGGCTCAATCATGCAAATGTGAAAATAAAGAGGTCAGATATCACCGATGTAGTTTGCATACTTTTGGTTAATGGTAGTCACACTAATTTTTTTGAATGATGGTGGGTTAAGGCAAGAAGATCCTTTGTCTCTTATCTTGTTTTTATTAGCCGTTGAAATATTTATTCTTTGATTTGTGCATCTCAAATTTGAGGTGTATAAGGATTTTCAAATAAGCAATGTTTATAATTTTTCTTTTACAGTTTGCTGATGACACATTGCTGCTATGTGAAAAGAGTTGGAACAATGTAAGAGGGATGAAATCAATTTTGTTATTTTCCAAGGTGGTGTCTGGGCTTAAGGTTAACTTCCTTAAGAGTTTATTAGTTGGGGCTAACGTGAATCACAATCACTCATGGGTGGAGGAGAATCCTTACATGTAAATTGGGGCATCTCCCATTTAAATATTTGTGTCTGTTAATTGGAGACAATCCTAGAAGGCTGTCGTTTTGATAGAATTTTAGAAAAACTTTATGTGTGGAAGTTTTGCAATTTATCCACGAAGTTTGTCTCATTCCTTCTCGAAGCTATTTTTTTTGCGCTACTGAGGTACTCTTTTTCTTTAGAGCTCTTCCAGTTACCATTTTAAAATTGAGTCACTATTTAAGCCACTTTTACAGGGAGAGCGGGTTCTCATAAAGTTTAGTGGGTTAAATGAGATAAAGTGTGTTAGACGAAAGAGTTTGGTGGTTTCGGTGTTAGTTTTTGTCTTTTTATTTGCTTTATTAGAAATGTGTTGTTGAAGGTCAAACAACGACAAAGGCAATTGGTTTAATGTATAATAGTGTAAATTGGTGTGTTGCTGGAGAATTGCGGGTGGATATCGTAAGGATTCTATTTGGTGGAGGGATATCCAATTAATTAGTATCATGAAAGCCATTGTTCATGTTAATTGGTTTAATAATAATCTTTCAAAGATTATGGGCGATGGTAGTGACACTATGTTTTGGAAAGATCCTTGAGTGAGTAGGGTGGCATTGTGTGAGAGATTTAATAGGTTGTGTTAAGTTATCTTTGGATAAAAATGTGATTATGAATACTATGAATAACGATGGCATTGGTGTAGGGGGGTTGAGCGGAGTTGGAGGAGAAGTTTCAATAGGAAGATGATCTTTTAGAATGTATTTCTTTGGTAGAAAAATATTTTGGCAAGATAATATATTTGAGAAGTGGTCATGCGAAATGCTTTTGATGATAATTAACCTACTAAAGGTGTTTATCAAATGTTGTCTAATGGTGAGCTTAACATCAGATCCCCAAACGAATACTTCATTTGAAACAAGTTGGTTCCATTGAAAGTATCTTCATTTCTTGGGAGATTATTAAGCAACAAATTTTTGATAAAAAATAATCTTAGATGTCGGGACATTGTTAATTTTGGTGTTTTGAGGTTCTCTGACTTGAGATGGTTGAATGTGAGCAATGTCTTTTCCAACAAGGTTCTACAACATGTCTATTATGTTTGTGTTTTCATTGATGGTGGTAAACTACAACATGTCTATCATGAATGGGAGCAATGTCTTTTCCAAATTTGGATCGGTTCGCTTGTGTTTGATCTATTTGGATAATGCACAATAACTTGACTCTTAAATCAAATAAGAAGACAAATTTTCAGCTACATGTTTGATCGAGTTAAACTTTTGCTATGACGGTGGTTGAAAACAAAGATTATGAGATGTCAATATTGTTTAAGTTTAAATGATTGGTGGATACATCCATTGTTTTATTTACGTATTGGGATTTAATGTTCTGGTGTGGTTACTTTTTTGTTGATTCAGATAAGGGTGGTGTTCGTCATGTGTTTCTTCAAGTTTGGGCGTGAAGTACTTTGTCATTATACCCTAAACTTGTATCAGGCGACTTCGTTATATTTTTTTCCCTTCTTTTCTTAGAATTTCTTGGGCTTTGAAAAGTAGTTTTAATATATATTTGACTGTTTTCACAAAAAAAAAATTAAAAATTCAAACTATTAGAAAAAGATCTCAAATTTCATCTATAAGAGGAGTTCATGTTCTTTTTTACAAGGGTGGGAGGTTGGATCATTCAATGGATTGATTCTCGTGTGGATCATATACTGCTGTTAGTCTCATGAGAAAGTATTGTGATAATAATCTCATATAAAAATGATTTAAACACACACAAATAAAAATAAATGTAAATGAAAGATTTTTATTTTGAAATAATGTAAATGAAAAGAATTGAATAATATCTATCTGTGAAATAACTAAATAATGTGTATTTTTTATGTATGCCTAGATGATATATATTTGAATATTTGACCATACAAATATTCACAACCTCAAACAAAAATCATTTAGACAAAGTAGAAAAGACAAGAATTGAATGATTTTTGAAATAAATAAATAAATAATGTGTATTTTTGTGTGTATGTCTAAATGATATTTATTTGTCCATGAGTTTAACTTGGTAGATATGATAAATGCATAATATATTAAGATCTGGGGTTCGAACCCCCGACATAAAAAAAAACAAATATTTACTTAGAGTTCTAATTATACAAATGTTTACTTTTTTGCTTATGTTGCCGGTGAAAAGAGACAAACATCGCAACTTAAAAAAAGAATAAATAGGCAATTACCCCTCGTCCTCCAATTGTAAGTATCATCAATTACCCCATGACGTTAATAAAACTTCAATTACGCCTATGAAATTGCACAACGTTAATCAATTTACCTCATCCGTCAAATTTTTCTGTTAGTCAATATGACATTTTGCAAATACCCCCTGAAGTTTTGCACTATGTGCAAAATGCCCCCCGAATTTGAAAATTTATATTTTTTTTCTTATCTTTGACTCAAAAGATATTAAAGGTAAACAATAAACTTTAATATTTTACAGTTAACTTATGTGCTTTTTCTTTTACATATTTATCAATTTATGTGTTACAAAACTTTTTTTGTTTTTTTTTTTAAAAAAATGTTACAAAACTTTGATCAGCATAAAGTTTAGCGGTTGTAGTTGGGACATAAAGTGTGTTACCGTGAGTTTTGTAAACTCAAGGATATCAAAATAAAGATGTAAGAAATATTTTCTTAAATAGCATTAAAGCACAAGTAAACTCCAATTTTTCTCGAGGCATATACTTTTTGTTTGATGCTGCAAAACGAAAAGCATTTAACTTTCAGAGAGTTAAAGAGCTTATGCATAGAGTGCAACAGAGTCCCATATAAATCCAACATTATCCCTAGGCCCTAGCAGTAGCAGTTCTAACGTTTCAAGGCAAGGCATCGAACATTATTAACAATCAATATCTAGTAAAGTTAGAAGAAATATTCAAAGAAGGAGAATGTAATTGAGAACTGTATGAGAACAAATTCATTGTCAAAGGAAGAATCTCAACATAGAGTTCAGAAAGAAATTGATGCTCTCAATACATCAAACTACAAGTGAAATTCCGACAGGCTATCTTTCAGATGTTTTATACGATGTTTCAACATCAGATACAAACAGAATGTCGAGTAAGACGTTTTAACATCGAGCTAGCAGAAAACATACAGATCAAGGCAAATATAACAGATGTTGAATTTCTAGCGCGTCAGTTAGAAGATGTTCAATGTGAAGTTCCAACACCAGAAATGCAGAAAACAAATGTTTCGTTTAATGTTCCAACATCATGCTAACAAACATAAAATGTACAAGAAAATAAACGACAAGAAAGTACAAGACACAGAGAGTTTGTTAACCCAGTTCGGCACAAGTCACCTACATCTGGGGGCTACCAAGTCAGGAAGGAAATCCACCAGTGTAGTCTTTATTCTAAGTTTATCAGCAAACTGTACAACTCTAGACCTAGGACCTACCCGTATTGATTTCAACCTAGGAACTCCTAGATCTGAGATCCCATCTCACTATCCTACAGTCAATCACATCCCCTGTGATTATCAGACTTAAACACAAACAAAAAGATGAAGTTACCTTCAAATAAACTACCTAACACCGTGCTTAGTGCTTAAAAGCTTTAGTGTAGTACACAATCTACCTAACTCCTTGCTTCACAACTTCGAAATAGTGAACATGAGTTTACAACTCAATAAACAGTCCTTAACATTAATCAAGGTGATACAAGAAAGACTCATAATTAACAAACAGTCCTAAACTTGCATCACAAACGATTCAAGAGAAGAACACACATGGAAGACGACTCAAAACCCTAAAAATGACTCTTTTATCAATCGATGATTTTGATCCATTACAACTCAACTAAAGGTCCTGCTCAATGCATCAATATGACACAAAGAGAGGCTCACAGATAAAGCACAAGTCGAAACCTTAAAGACTCAATTCAAAACTATTGAATTGGTGAATAAAACTTGGGTATGAGTCTTCTTTATATAGTCATTCATCAGCATGAGCTTTTTCATCATAGGCTAAACATATATTTGTATCAAATATTCTTTTCAGAAATATATTGAAACAAATATTTTTCAGAAATATATTTTCCAAAATCTCTTTTGAAAATATATTTCACAAATAAAAATATCCATCTGAAAAATATATTTCTTCTGAAAACACAAGTCTCTTGGACCATAAGTCACATGAATAAAATCTTCATGGAATCTCACGTAACAAATATGGTAACTCATAAAAAGTAGGAACATCTTTAGGAACCGCAAACACCACCAAGGAATCCTAAAATATTGTCTATATTTTAGAAACAAATCACCCAACTGATTCTGGACAAAAATACAATACTTGGTGAAAAAGAAATAAGGCGTGGTTTCCTTAATAAGATAAAGATTGCGTAAGCCAAGCCACATAAACAGGGCACACTGAACCGTGCCAAAATGTTGGAACATCGTATCCAACATCATGCATGGGTATTTGTTTTAGCAACAATGAAGCAAATACTCAAATACCCAACAAGTACCAAAATTTCTCTCATCCTAAAGACAATGTTTTTAGGTGTAATGAATTTGGATAATGATTTTAAGTGTAATGAATTTCAAATATCTTTGTTAGAGGCTTTTCTTAACTTGTTCCTTGGACAATGTTTGCCTTTAATATATTTTGAGTCAAGGATAAGAAAAAAATATATAAATTTTTAAGTTTGGGGGACATTTTACACAAACTTCTTCAGGGGAATATTTGCAAAACGTCGTATTGACTAACAGATGAATTTGACGGAAGGGATAAATTGATTAACGTTGTGTAATTTTAAAAAGTAATTGACGAAACTTACGATTTCGGGGATAATTACTTATTTGCTTAAAAAAGAAAAGATAAATATCGACAGCATAATGGCGAAAAAAAAGAATTGTATGACACGAGTTTTCATTTGAAAGCCGCGGAAGCTCTAGTGAGTAGTGACGATGAAGTAGTATTATCTTCCAAGCGAACAATCAATTTGACAGAAATGTTATCGCTTAACACCTCATGTGGATTTTGCGGTGTTTCCACAGCAACAAAAGCATTCCAATTTCACTTTCGAACTTCATCTTCACCATTTTACTTCTCTCCCATTGCAAAATCCGTTTCTACTTTCTCCAATGATTCGAACTCCACCGAAGAACCAAAATCGAATTACGCCGGCGTGCGATTGGAAGAAGTCGTCGGCGACGGTGGAATCAAATCTGGAAAATTGAGACTCGATAGTTGGATCTCTTCTCGCATCAATGGCATCAGTAGAGCTCGTGTCCAATCAAGTATTAAAGCTGGACTCGTTCATGTCAATGGCCGTGTTGTTGATAAGGTACTCAGTCATAAACTCATTTTCCATTTCAACTTCTTTCTTATGTTTATGCTTAGTAATTTCAACTGTTCAGAATTTGTGTCTGCAACTTCTAATTACTACGAATTTCTATTTTGCAAAGTGTAATCTTAATCCTCATGAGACTGTGATTTAAGGGATGATTAAACTGAGTTACAACATACCATGCACTGTTCTATGTGGCCTTCTATTAGTTAACTCTATTAACAACAATGGCCAAAATTGAGCATTTATTTACTTGACAGATGAATATGAGATATTTTTAGAGTGAAGACTCAATTTGGTCCTTCACAATTTTCTCATGGCCCAATTTTGTCCTTGACGAAAATGAAACCCAAATACAGAGGACAAATTAGTCCCTGACTCATTATAAACAGACAGACTAATTTGTCAACGGTATGAAAATTTCAGGGACTACTTTGGGTTTTATTTTTATCGAGGACTAAATTGGGCCTCGTGAGAATTGTGATAACATTATTGATACCAAACATATTTAACTCTATATGTGAGATATTACTAGCTCAAATTGCAATTAACTGTTGGTGCACACTGCACACCTATAAATCCAGATCATTCAATCTTGGAATATATCCTTTGTTTATTTGTGGTCAGTTGATGAAAGTGAAATGTGTTCGGAATTTAGAAAATATTTCGAATATTTAGATGAGAAAGGGCAACAGGCAACTTGGTGCTGTATAGCTCTTGTCATGGCTGAGTCTAGGGTAAACCATTGTGGGTCTATTGTACAGTCATATCTTGCATTTGCAACAGGTTAATTCCACAACTCGAATCTATGACTTTTTAGTTACACAATGACGATTCCGATCACTGTGTCAACTGCAAGACTTCCATTCTCAAATATTTAGATGATGCTCCCAAATTGGAAGTCTTTCCTTGCAGAAATAATCTCCTAGTTGAGACTACATCTGTAATGCTGGCCATCTTGTTGCAGTTAGTGACTTTTAGAACTACCATTACTTAGGACATTTAAGGCATTAAGACATTGATCATTATCAAATATTCTGAGTATAATGGTGGCTTGTTTGTAGATCAAGTGTTGTGCTGAAGGATTCATGTTTTTCTAATTCCACAATACTTGTTCGAAAAGTAAAAAATGATATATGATTCCAAGATGATTCTAAAGCATGCCCTAGACCTAGAATATATTTATGTATCCCAGTTTTTTGTTTGGTCATTTCATCAATTGGAGCATCAACCAGAACATTATGATTCACTGAAATGCGAAACCTCTTGTTTGCAAATCATAAATATTTCCATTCTAATTACTTAGGTTCTTTAAGGTGTCAATAGTTGTTCCTTTCTTAATCTGTAGTTGAGCATTGTGGTGATACTTGAGCAGGTTTCTTTCAATGTCAGAGCTGGGGATGAGATCAAGTGTACAATTGCAGAGTTGCAGCAGTTGAGAGCTGTGCCGGAAAACATACCTCTGGATATAGTTTATGAAGATGACCATTTGCTAGTCATAAATAAACCTGCTCACATGGTAATTCCGAATCTCTTGCTCTAAGGTGTTATTTTTAGATCTTGCATGATAGTGCGAGACTTTTTTTGGTTTATAAATTGATTTCTCTTGATTTTTAAACTATCATAAGTTCAATACTTGATGATTAAATTCAGGCTGTTTAAACTAACCAACCACTTTATTCTGCAGTGCTAGGAGCTATTTTTTTAAATTGAGTTCTAACCATGTCAGAAATTTTCAGAAGGAAAAGGGAAACTAACTCAAAATATTGATATTGACAAATGTCATTATTTGCTCTTCAACCTAGGTTGTGCATCCAGCACCTGGCAATACGTCTGGGACGCTTGTAAATGGCATTCTGCACCATTGCAACCTGCCAAATGTTCAATTTTCTAAAGAGGAAGCTCTCTCAGATACGGAAGATTCTGATGATGAACTTAATGGTTTCTCATCCCAGTCAAGTTCTTCTGAAGGGTTAGATTCTAGATTGTCTATGGCATCAATTCGCCCAGGGATTGTACACAGATTAGACAAAGGCACGAGTGGGTTACTAGTTGTTGCTAAGGTACTTTTACATTTTCTCATTACTTGTCACAAATGCCAAATTTCAATGAAGAATGAAATTCTTCCGACACTTCAGAATATTAACATTCATCTAACACCAAATATTTGTATGCCTTGATATCAGGATGAACATTCTCATATGAAATTGTCTGAACAATTCAAGCTACGCACTATCAAGAGGGTCTACGTTAGTCTCACTGCTGGGGTACCTACTCCAGTTTCTGGACGCGTTGAGGTTCCTGTTGGCCGTGATCCTAATAACCGGCTTCGTATGATCGCTGTAGCTGGACTAGTTAATTCTGTGAAGGCCCGTCATGCGGCTAGTAGGTGATTTATGGTACTTTTACACTTCATTTATTATTAGTTATTTACTAATATTGAATTATATTAGGTGCTTTTGGTCATATTTGACTATTGAAAAATTGACAATGCATCAACTAAAAATATAAACATAAATGTGTATTTTCCAACATTTGTGTACACATATTTATATGAACTCCGAGCCTGTTCTTGTTCAATCCGGGTCATATATTTATACTAGCAATTATCGTGATTCGTCGTGACAAATGGCCACAAGATATTTCGTCATTTGCGTTTCTTCATCATATTACTGAATTAATTAGAAACTAAATAAAAAAGTTGAAAATCCCTTATGTGTGGTCTATTTAACTTTTAACCTGTAGGTCATTAGCTTATAAAAACTTAGTTAAAATAAGTCCATGCTCCATAGTTTGTACTCACTTAAAATTTCTTATCAGCTTGCAGATGATCATATAAAATTAACAAGAGCTGAAAAATTAGAAATGCAAAAACTAATTTAAATTTAGAGAAGATGTTTTATAAATTCATAGCCATTGCAAAATTAATCTAAAAGTTTATTCAAAAAGGTTTTATATCAACTGCTTAATGGTTTTCTATTAATCTAAAAGTTGATTACTATCTGTCAGGTACAAAGTAATTGAGATACTTGCTGGGGGTAGCTGTGCATTGGTTGAGTGGAAGTTGGAAACTGGACGCACTCATCAGGTACATATCTTTAGAAACTTTAGAGAAATCCTAATTGGCAAAATCTTGTTGTAAGTGAGAGAACTAAAGGGTGCTGTTTACCATCGGAGTAAAACATGGTCAAATTTCTATGGCCGAACATGGCATAGGTGTACTAACGGAGCATATTTAAGAGCCAACACTTTGCAGCATGCTTTTTACAGATAATGTATTCTTAGGTTGAGAGTCGAGAGGAAATAGTTAGAGACTTGGAGACAAGCTTTATAAGACAACTTTTGTTTGAATGGATCTAAGATATAATATATGGAAACTTTAGCCAAAGAAGAAAAAACCCTAGCTTAAATATATTCAAGAAAGGTGGTTGAAATGGAGGAGGGCCTCAAGTGTTTCATGTAATAAAAAGGTACAACTCAAGCTAGGGAAATTTTTATCAATCAAAAGATATTGTATGAGAATGAGTGTTTGATGGTGAAAACAAACATGAGAATAAACTCACTATAGTAGAGATGAAAATGATGCGCTGAACGAGTGAAAATTCTACACGGAATATGATTAGGAATGTTAGCGTTCAAGCAATAGTTGGGTCTATTGTGTAAAAATTGGCTGAATCTCAACCTAGATCGTTTGTGGAGGAGACCTAAAAGTTCCTTAGTAAGAAAGGTAGATTAGATCAAGGACCACTCAATCACTAAAGGCAAAAGAAGGCAAAAAATAAAATAAAAATGATTGTCAAAATTATTAAAATAGATTTAGAGGACAATGCTTTGGTTATAGTCATGATTTTTTGTATAATATTATAGCGTCGTCTGATCTTGTTGTCAATCCCACCTAGTGGAATAAGACATGGTTTTAAGATTGCCAATCCCACCTAGTGGAATAAGACTTGGTTGTAGTAATTTTAAGAATTTATTTACAAATATTTAAAATCAACAAATATATTTTTTTCAAGAATATTCCACTGTAATATAGTAAAGCCCAAACTTATAATATCTTCTAAAAAATGCACACTTGTTTTGTAGATTCGTGCGCATGCCAAGTATTTGGGTGTGCCTTTGCTAGGTGATGAGGTATATGGAGGGACGAAAAGCATGGTCTTGTCATTGCTACGGCCACGAACAACTCCGAGTTTGCATAGCGAAATGTTTAAAACAGTTTCTGAGCTAGATAGGCCTTGCCTTCATGCTTTGACTCTCGGGTAACATGATAAAAGCTTAACTTTGTAGCTTAACTTTGGTTTTCAGTTTATATGCATAATTCATGACAATTGATAGCACTATTGGTTTGGTTCATTTTCATGTAGGTTTCAGCATCCTCATACAGGGGAGCAGGTGCACTTTTCATGTGAGCCCCCTGTAGATTTTAATGACATTTTGAGCAAGCTTCGTAGAATTGGTAGTGAAAGTATTTCTCACTCAAAGGCCAAATTTTTAAAAGGGGTATTGTAATTTGTAAGCCAGTTTGGCCTTCTTATCATACTTTGTTTAACATTTCTTTCATTCCCATTATTGATTAAAATATTATATTTTAAAAAAAATTGGGAAATCATAAATTTTTTTATCAGCCCCAGGGCAAGGATGACATGCACAAAAAATAATAATTTTTTTAATCGAATAAAGTGACATTATTGACAGTACTAAAAAAAAAAAGACATTAGTGACTATTTTATGGTGCCCTTTGAGGAGATTTGAAATTTTGTCGCTTGAGTCGATTTACCACATTAACACCTTATGGACGAGTCCGGGTATGCTCCATTTATCCCATTTAGGGTCTTGGATGAATGACATGTGACAAAAAATGATTCATATTAAAAATAAATAAAACATCAGTTTTCTTAATTAAAAAAAAAATAGAGATGAAACACGCGCTTTCTCTTTCTCTTCCTCTATCATAAACCAGTATTCACCCCATGGCATCATCTTCCTCAATCGTATCACTCAACGCCATGCCTCCCGCCGTTGCCGCCGATCAAACACAGCATCTCCGCTCTTCCTCTCACCGCTCCCTCTCCCCTCTTCACCGGCCATCAAATGGAGATTCAACAATTTGCATTCTGACTTTGTAAATAGGATTCAAAACGCAAAAATTGAGTTTGAGTCATCTGTTTTTCATATAACGGTTTCAATTTGCTAACTACGTGATTTTTAGACCATAGCAAATCCATATAATCTTTCTCCATCACCGAGTATTCTATTAATTAAAAAGAAGAGACCATTTAAATCCATTACGTATATGTGACGGCGTGATTAGTTTTACTCATACTTGTGTTAACTTCATTTGCCAAAGGATGGAAGCCCTTGCTGTTACAATCTTGGAAAAGTTGAGCTCTGCGGCTTACAAAGACCTTAAAATCATTTGGAATCTCAAAGAGGAAGAGGAAGCACGTGTTTCATTTCTTTTTTTTTAATTAAAAAAACTGATGTTTTGTTTAGTTTTAATCTGAACCATTGAATCCTTTTTTGCCACATGTCATTCATTCAAGACCCTAAATGGGGGTAAATGGAGCATACCTGGACACAATACTTGTCTAGTAATATAATGTCAAACATAAAAGATGATATATAGTGTAGACGGAATAATGGTTTCTTATTAAAATTGACACCATCCAGTAATTTTCGGAAATAAAATTTACAGGCTCCTTGTTATATTAAAATAAAAATATTCACTAAATATAATTTAGATATATTAAAACTTAATTAAGAAGTGTTTACACAATATAGTTGAATTAGCATGAGTTTAGCCATAATGGTTACTTAAATTAAATGACTTTTTAAAATGAAGAATGGATGCATGACCTTATGGCACTGGAAGAAAAAAAATCCGTAGCGGATTATTTATAAATAAATTGTTCATATTAGTAATTTTACTTCAACCAACGTGTTTGGAGAAATAGGCACATTTTCAAAGACTCGTCTCATTTCATTAACAATAATCTCAACAGTATAATGGAGAATGTAATCGAAATGATGGGGACAGTCATGACTATGGCCACCTTTGCAGGTTATATACCTATCTAGCTAAAATTGATTTACATTAAAAATAATGGCTCCAAACTCATAAATGTCAAGTTTATTATTAGATTTGATACTACAAGCCACACTCTGCGCATCGACTTCAAACATAACTGACCTGAGATTCAAACTTTGGTTCCCGTTGAAAATATGAGTAACCCTATGACATCACCAACCCAAATCTCGATTCTCCAAGGCTTTTAGCACGTTGTTGCAGCCATAAACTGTTATTTATCGCCTCATTAACAAAACTCCAAACTTGTTCGACCATCATTGATTGGAAAAGAGATATCTATGTTTATTGTAACAATGTCCGATGGTGGCTTCTTCCAAGAAGATTCAACAGTAACTTGCGCTAGGTGAGGATTGTGATTACTTGAAGTTTGTGCTAACTTGTCGAGGTGTTTCGGTAATGTTGTCCCAAAGCTTGTTGTTTCTTTGTTTTTAAATACTCCACATAATAAGCATAACAAAACTGGCGAGAAGATTTTTTTGGCAGATCTCCGCGAAGTGCAAAAAACAACTGTTGCATGCTTGATGTAGATTGCATAATTGGTTCAATCTTCTCCCACAGCTCAACATGTTTCCAACACTCAATACTTGAGGGGAAAAGGCAAAAAACGTGTCCCAAGGTTTCATCATGGTTTTCACAAAGCAAACAATGAGGGACACACTCTACCCCCTTGCCAAGCATAGTCTTTCACTTTTGGGGGAACATCCAAACGCCAAAGTTGCAGCCATCTATCCTCATTGCTCAGTAAATCATCATAATTCATGTTCTCTCAAGGTCACAGGTTCAATTATCCTATGTGCCAATTTTCGCTTCTTAAAAAAAATCATATGCTTCCAAAGACATCTTCGGTAACAAGAGGATTGAGCGTGGTATGTAGGATTTTGTCCGTCACCTCCTGCTCAAATAATTCGGTTACCGTATCGCTATTCCAACTTTTGGTATCCTGCATTAAAATATCAGCATCACGAGATATTTCCAGAAACAAAGTTTGGCCTCACTGAGACTCCCTTGGATCCAGGATTCATTCCATACAGGGGGGATGTTAGTTCATAATCCAATCATCCAACCACTCTCAAGCTTCAACATATCTTGAAGACTTGTGAGGGAAACACTTAAAGAGTTTTGGCAATCATTAAACTCTGAACCAATATATACCAGTTAAGTTCGAATAATAACATATAATTCATTGGTCAGCTCAGCGGTAATCGTTGCACTTGTTCACAACAAGGAACTGGATTCATATTCCAACAATCACACTTTTTCATTTTTCATACGTTATGCAATGGACTCGTTTAAAAGCATCAAATATTTCTCCACATATCTAAAACGAGAACTAACATCCGTGTGTAAGGGTATGGGTGTTGTAAACAATGCCTCATTGCTAAAGTCAAAGGACACTAAACATTCTTTGTTCATCAATTCTCGCTAGCAACAATGCGAAGGTTGGAACTTGAAACGCGGTTGGAGGACGGTTGAGGAAGATTTTTATGCGGAGAGAAGTGTTTGAGGAAAGGGAAAACAATCAACTACAGAGGATGTATCATAGTAGTGTGTGGATAGATAAATCTAATGGTGAGAAATTGTGATTCAACTTGGCCCTATACTTCCATGGGTGCAAACTAAAAAGACCCTTCTATTCTAGTTCAAAATTGAGTAAAAAATAAGTTGTTTGCTCAACTTTTTTAAGGAATGAAAGATGGATGCTTCTAATATGTACATTTTACAGAAGGACTCAAAAGCAAGATGCATAATGGAGATAGAATCGGCGAAAATTCTTAAATTTTGTTCAATCGGTTCCATCATTGGGTCAAGACTATATTTGAAACCTCCTCCAAAAGCTACTTTAAAAATAAAATGAAAAGAGCTTTATACATAAAATTAACTGAAAGATCTTTTTAAACTTAACATAAATCATCACAAATTCAAACAGTTTCTATTGTTTTTAATCAACGCAACGCCTAGTAACTTCGGCCCCAGTATGTCCACTTCTTTGCAGGCTTACCCGATGCAAAGCACTTGGTGCCTGTAAAACCAACACCACACAGTTTTATTAAGCAACATCAATGTCAATTGTGAGATACGTAGAAGTGTTCATACAAGGGTAGCATTAACAATAGCAGATAGCAAGTGCATAGAACATCAAGCAGATTTTACATTCAATAACACAAACATTTATATAAGGATTATACCTTCTAGGAGTTCTGGCTGATCAAAGGGACTACAGAGAGTCTTCGCTGCTCCCATCTCATTGTTTGTCCTTCCTTTGACATCTAATTCCACCACCTGAAGCATATATAGATAAAAAAAAACAGTTAACAAGAAAGCTCTTTTCAAATAATTGTTCAAATTGTATAATCATGTCTCTTGGTATTTTTTTGGTGAGACTCGTTATAAAAATGTAATGCTAAAAAGTTCTTTTGATATGATGAAGAATATATAAATCTTGATTCTTAATTTAGATGTTTATAAATAGTGCTCATTTAATTTCATCTAATTATATATATTGGTGTTCCCGTCCTATATCTTGAACTACTGACGTCTATGTATCAGTGCATGTGTCAGTTCAGTCCATGTGTCGTTTTTCATTAATTTAGACTTCAAAATAGGGAAACACCTATAACACACAATTTCTACCTTCTCATCACACCAGGGAGCTAAGATCATCTTTCTTTGATTCAAAGCTTCTACAAATTCATCCCACGTATGTATGACTTGAATACATTCATCTCGTTTTAGTTTTGCAACATCGAACATATTTTGTTGAATATTATTGAGCAGCTTTTTAATTTCTTCAACCAAATCAGTATTAGCAATGTCCATCTTTGCTCCATTATCACGTCGAACAACACAAACCTGTGCAAAATTGAAGTGATTTATTTGGTATCTCATTGAACATACAGAGTAGGGCAAAATGACGTATGTAAGAATATAAGAGCAACAACAAGACAACGTAGATAACCTGCTTATTTAATAAGTCCTTTGGCCCAATTTCAATCCTTAGAGGGATACCTTTCAATTCCCATTCAGAATACTTCCTTTCAGGAGAATAGTTATCTCTAGAATCTAACTCAGCACGTATTTTTGCTTCACACAACATATTCCCAGTTGCTTTACAAGCGTCATAGGTTCCTTGAGTATCAGCATCTTTGTAAGGCACTGGAATCACAATGACTTGAGTTGATACTACTTTAGGAGGTAGCACCAATCCCTTGTCATCACCATGAACCATCATCATCGCTCCAATCTGTTAAAAAAGCAGACTAAAATATAAATGCAATCGTACATAAGAGGAATCCTTCCATTCATGTATACTCTAGACAATAAAAGCTTACAGTTCGAGTAGAATAGCCCCATGAGTTCTGCCAAACCATTGCTTTCTCTCCCTTCTTATCTTCAAAGTTTACCTCGAACTTTTCAGCAAACTTTTGTCCTAAACAATGGGTAGTTGCACCTTGTATCCCACGATCAGTGTTTGGAATAAATGCCTAGGAAAATTGAACATAATTATTTTTTTTATAAACCTTCTAAATTTGTACCATCGGAACAGCATATCAGTGTCCACACATGAATGTTGACATGTACCTCAACAGTGTTGGCGTAAATTGCACCGCCAAATGTATCCATTTCGCTTTTTGTACCCTTTATGAAAGGAACTGCCAAATTCTCTTCGTATATACGCCTATATAATTCCAATATGTCAAGAGCCTGAAACAATAACAGTTTAGAGTATTTTGAAAAACATGTTAGTATAGTATCAGTAAATTCTATGCACCAGAAGCAAAAAAAGGAAGTCCGTGACTAATTCAAGCAATATAAAACTAGTGACAAAATCATTTTTAAAAATAACAAAATACAAAGGAAATTGTTCACAAAGCACAATATAGGAGGAAAGGCCTCAAAGACTTATTACAGATGCCAAAGATGCATAAATAAAGGCAGATTCCTAAAATAACTACTTGACGGAATACCTCTGCACGTGCTTCATCCTCTGTTGCAAAAGCACTGTGACCTTCTTGCCAAAGGAACTCACGACTCCTGCAATCAAAATTTGAATAAGCACCCTAAAATGGGACTATAAACAAGTTCCAATATAAAGTAGATGTGCATGATAAAAATAAAATCCAGGACTAATTCACCAAACTCTCAGAAAGAAAACTCAACGTAAGATGAACATCCATTCAAAAAGAAAATGGGCAGAATTTTAAGGCATTGTGTAAGACATATAACAACAATGCATAATATCAATTTTTGAAATTTTTTTAAGCCTCTACTTTCAACAATTTATGTCTACCACGTACTTTCTGCTAAGATATCTTCTACCATAAACACCAATTTTAAAAAGATCATGGATGTAAACAACAATGACCTTAGTAACAACCGATAAAGAGGAAGAATGCAAATGAAAAAACTCTTCTAAAAGCAAGGTATAAGTTCAATCGCTCGCAGGCTCTACTTTTTGGATTCTAAAAAACTACTTGTGGTTGACAAATATAATTGAACCTTTTTCTCATATTTGTTGTAATTTGGGTGTAAGTCCAGAATTTTTCAATTGATAAATTATAAAGCACTGATGAACTTATAGTTCTATGTATATGGTCTTTCAAAAGAAAATGTAACCTTGTATGGAGTGTATCTCTCTCCTAGTCAAATAATTTGTTTTCATCAATTTTTTTTTTATCTTAATCATTTATTTGAGTCAATTTAAACTTTTATTTGAGTAGTTTACATCTTCACCATAACTTATACATGTTGTAATCAGACACCTACGATGTATTGTGATGATTAAGAATATGTTTGGTATGACGTTAGATTTAGCGAAATTGCATTAAAAAACAGCGTCGACGTTAAAACTAAGTTTTCAACTTCTCTTTTTCCATGACCATTACTCGTTGAGAAGTGCATTTGACACCAAACCAAATAGGCCATAACTTTCTATTTTACATTATTGCGAACTTTTTTATAGATAAATAGGAAATTCATTAAAGCACTACAAATTACAAAAAGCCTAAATTATGCTCCAATATGACTCTTCAATCTTCATACACACACAGTTCCTACACACATAATAACATTGCCAAGACAAAACATAGCCAACTCTTCTAATCTTTACTGACATCACATCATAACCAAAACTTTGACCTAATCAAAAGCAACCAACTCCATCCGAAACAAATATATATGATCAACATAGAAAATCAATCCAAAACTGATTTGTGTTTAAACTAAGCAATACACTCTTGTGAAAATTAATTTACAATGCTAACACCAACTCAAACACTTTAAAAATTGCCTTGATGACTCTTACACTTCTCCCCCTTAATAATTGTATCTTCGCAAACTGCAACTGAGATATGAGAACCTCGGGTCCCCCTCTCTTAAAAAAGATGATTTCCCTTTGGATGGCATGAATGTGAATATAAAATCATAACTACTCAACCGTCACTTTTAAATACTAATGTTGCATTCGTCGTTTTTTTTACTAATATACACTTATTTATTAAATTTCAATCAATTTATCTAATTCATTAACGATAATTAATAAATAATAAGAGTATTTTCATAATAATACTAGTTTTACCATTAAAGTTAACTCAATTAATCATTTTCTTTAAAAATCGTACACAATCCTAATATGATAATTAAAATTAAATGGAGGAATCAAAGATCTTCAAATAAATTTGTTGAAATTCCATGCTCCAAATCCTTTCCCTTATGCTATAACTCCTTTTCCCATCTCTATCTCTATCTCTACCTCTACAAGCTCTTGAATGATTTCCCAATTGCGGTAAATCATAATTAATAATCTCTCTCTCTCTCTCTCTATATATATATATATATATTAACTATTATTATTAATGAAACATTTGATAAAAAAATTTAAAATATTTTTTTTCTATTTATTGAATGAGTCATGATTGTTCCTCTATTTATTATTATTATTATTATTATGAAACATTTGATCAGTTTTTATTTTATTTTAAACTTTTTCTTCTATTTATTGAACGAGTCATGATATATGAACAATGAACATCCTTACATGATATACACCTCTTTGATCTCCACACACAAATTTGACGTGTGGTCTCCTTTTATTATTGTGTGAAACAAACCTATCTCACTTTCTATTGATCTATGCTAGTTTCTCTCTCATCAACCCAACCTCTCTCCAACTTTACTTGACGATCAACTCCTCGCCTCCATCGCTCCTCCTTGTCGTCGCTGACCTTCACGTCAAACCCGTTCACTCATTATTTTGTTTGTTGAAATGAGTCTCATATATATAAATTACTCATTTTATAACTTTTTAATAATAATATTGAATAAACACCTAATGTATCCAAACCAACACCTCAACAAACAATTCTTAAATAGATGTCATCAACGGTTATATATTATTACATTTCGATAAAACTTATTCATTTTTATACAATTTATTAAATGGAAAAGTGAAGAGAAAGAGAATAAGTGCTTCAAGTGTCACCATCCCTACCACTGCAACGTGACACCATACAATCGCCGCCCCACCATCGTCGACCACTGTTATGGTTGTGTGGTACCCCCACTTTAAAAACATGTCCTCAAAACAAATTTATAACGTTTTTTTTTTCTGATCTGTAAACCAGTTATAAAACTAATACTATCGAATAGATTTATTTTTTGTTTTGAAAGAAAAAATAAAACTTATTTTAGAAAATTGTTTTTCAAAATGAAAAGGCAAGAAAAGAATACAATAAATACCAATACATCCTCCTGCACAATCCTACATATCTAGTCAAACATAACTGAGAACTGAGATTTTAGGCACCAACTTCACTTAATATTTGATAAGTCGCAAGGAAACTTCTGACCCCTATTTTGAGGAGAACAATTGCCTCATCCTTTAAACTTTGAACTCCGTAAGATGCAACAACTTATTTGAAGCCCATTTACTTCCTCTAATTACTGGGCTACCACCTGAAAGCAAAGATAAATTAATTAAATTCATCATTCATAGCTTCTAATTTCTGAAGTGGAATGTAATATAAGTTTGAATCAAATTATTGCTATTATTATATTTTCAACATAAGTTCTATACTCTAACCGTGTAAACTAGCTGTATCTAGTGAGCCATCTGGCTTAACGCTCCAAAACAGCAGAGCATCGCCCATTTTTGGTTTCACTACTAGACCCTTTCCAGGATGATATTTGGATACAGAATTAAAGTTGGGCTTAGCATTAGGAAATACAGTCTCACCACCTTCTTCAACGTCAGACCTTCATAAGGACCAGAAACAAAGAACTGTCAAATTTGTACACAATTCCATCATAAAGCACAATGCAAAACCAATATATCAAAAGAAAGAGAATAAGGGTTTACAGATACATAAGAACTGTAGCAACTCGTGGGCCTCCATTGTTGATGATTCTCCAATTAAAGTTGTAATCATAATGAGGCTCAAATTTCTGCCCGACTTCATAGTGAATAATCTGAAGTCCCTCTCCATTCTCTGCATATTTAAAAGTTAAACAACAGTAAATGAGAACAAATATCAAGCAATCAATCATGTCGCTTGATAAAGGATACATGTGCTATGGGAAAACATTTTTTTCTTGACAAACTCATGTTTTTGAGATGCTTTCAAGAGTTCAGATTTGGAATGATTAAGAAAAAGGCACTCATTTGTGACAATCTAATTGCATTACACATCACCTTAAATTTACTTTTTCATGAGACTGCCACTTAAGTAGAAAGACTAATGCATCCAATGTTTCTCACTATAAGTTCTTAAGAGGGTCTTCAAGAAGTGATATGTGCAATAAATTTGGTGCATTATGCACAATACTTCAATATATGTGCAACAACAACTAAAGAAGGCCAATAGATGAAGGGAAAGAGGCAAACATGTATACACAGGTATTACACAATAACTCATACCTATTGGTATGGAGGTAATATCAGCAATTCTCCGGTCAACATTCTGGACAATTTTGTCTTTTCCTCTCTCCAGAAACGTTCCTGAACTAGTTCGAACGCTACATGCATGGGATATAACAAAAGTAACGCATTACCACTCGACACTATTCTCTCAAGACAATGTATATGGAAAAAAAATACAAGCATAGGCAAACCTGTTTAGTATACCCTGTCCAGTTATGCCATCGACAACAAGTGATCTTTGCATGAAAGGCTTGGCAAGATTGATCAAATGCTCACATTCTTCTTTTGACTGTTCAAAATGATAGGCAGAATGGACATTTTAATAAAAATAAAAAATATAAATAAAAATAAAAAACTAAGATATCCACTCAAACTCCGAAGTCTTCTAGAAAGTTCCAAGTTTACTGCAATCTGAATATTGCATGTATGAATACCTAGATTTTCTCTTATTATTAACCACCCAGAAAAACCTCTATCTTCGTACAATTTAATTTTCCATGAGCCTACCTATGCTTACAACATTACAGGTGCAATTATATATTTCTCCTTTACAAACTGCAATATCATATATGCAGCCCTCTATTCAATGCTTGAAGAACTTAATCTTCCATACAAACATTTATTATTTAATTGGTTTAAGAAAGAAAGTAAGATAAACAGCCATTTTGGTTGAACGAGTGATGTGCTGCCATTATAGTTACTTAATGTATCGAAATTGCAAAACACAATCTCATGTTTCTTTTTAGTTGGTCAGTTTGGTCTCAAATGTGTTTTTCGTTAGTCAATTTAGTCCATAAAATTACAAGAGTCCATAAAACTACAAGAGTCATTTTTTTCAATTTTGATACATTTAGGGTGTGTTTATATTGAGGGTTTAGGAGGGGAAGGGAGGGGAGGGCTCACTTTTATTTCTTAAATTACGAACAATGTAAAATGTCTTATTAAAATAAATTAAATATTTTTGAAGTATTATATGATCATTTATCATGTTGTTAATTCAATTTTTTTAAAATCATTTTAAAATGTCTGTAAATTAAAAAAGAAAAGTAAGTCCTCCCCTCCTAAATCCTCTTTCCAAACACACGCTTAGTGACTCTAACGACAGCGCCTCACACGCTCACCAACCAAAATTTAGTTTACCCCAGGAAAATATTTCCAATCTCAAATGTTCAAAAACTAAATTCACAATTTAATAAAATGTATTGTGATAAATGTTAGATTAATTTTCTCTTCAACTATCTTATGTATTATTATCTTAAGTTAGGTTCAAAAATTGTTGTCCTTATATCCTCTCATGTTAATTTTCTCTTCAACTATCTTATGTATTCTAAAACTGACCAGAAAATTGTGATGCATGGAAGCTCTTGGCTCGGATGAAAGAACTTCAGTCCACTGATCCTTCCTTTTTGACAAACTGAAACAAATTCCGGGGGCAACAATCACAAAACATGAAAGACTAAACATATTTCAAATCAAAATCAAATAGAATATCACTCACTCTACGAAGTTTTCATCCTTCCTTTCTGACAAACTGAAACGAATTCCAAAGAATCACGAAACATGAAAGATCAAACACATTTCAAATCAAAATCAAACAGAATAACCACTCACTCTATGAAGTTTTTAGCATTCCTTTCCGTCAAACTGAAACAGATTCCAGAGGCAACAATCAAAAAACATGGAAGATTAAACACATTTCAAACCAAAATCAAACAAAATACCACTCACTCTATGAAGTTTTCATCCTTCCTTTCCGTTAAACTGAAATGAATTCCGGAGGCAGCAGTCACAAAACACGAAAGATTAAACACATTTCAAATCAAAATCAAACAGAATAGCCACTCACTCGATGAAGTTTTTATCATTCCTTTCCGTCAAACTGAAACAAATTCCAGAGGCAACAATCACAAAACATGAAAGATTAACCACATTTCAAATCAAAATCAATGAGAATACCACTCACTCTATGAAGTTTTCATCCTTCCTTTCCGTCAAACTGAAACGAATTTTGTAGGCAGCAATCAAAAAACATGAAAGATTAAACACATTTGAAATCAAAATCAAACAGAATGCCACTCACTCTATGAACTTATTATCCTTCCATTTAGTTTGTTTTAAGCCGGTCACTGTCTCCACCTCGCTATTCTTCCCACCTGCAAAACTTTTCCGTTAGAATCAAAGTTTTAAAAAAGGGTTTGTTGCCGAGAAAAAGGCCACGGCGAAAAGGTAAAAGGTAGCTGCCGTTGCCGTCTTCCCCGTTTTTACATACTGAAGAATACTAAATAAAATAAAAATCACAACGAAACGCAATTAAAGCCGCACGACAAAACACCACTATTGTCGCAACAAAATGCCATTCATGAAAATAGATAGAGAATCACGTTATTTTTCAATTGAAGTGGATGAAAATGACATTTTTAGTAGAGAATTGAACATAGAATACATAATGCTATCCACTTTGGGCACTTTTTCCTAGTTTAGAATTTTAATTTTATCCTAATTTAAGTAATTTAAGCTGGTATATATATTATTTAAAAGTTGTGCAACGTTGTGATTAATTCACACCACACAACCCTACTTTGTGACGTGGAATCGGTTACTGCCGAGTTTGAGAAATTTTATAGGTGACCACAGCCATTATTTAAAATCTTGTTAGTGTGCCTATAATGCCCAAGGACTTAGAAAGCCCGTAATAAAAGATAACCCTAAATCAGCTAACTATCTATGATACCAAGAAGAGAAAAGCCGCCGTTTAATTTAATTCCATGTTCTTCCACCGTACCAAAAAAACAGCGTCATCTCATGAGTGTGCAAAACTACTTTTTTAGGGTATGCAAAATGGAAAAAGATAAGATGATATATGCAATTTGAAACGGTGATATATAAGAGAACGATTCAGTTTAAGTCATAAAAAAAGCAAGAAGAAACAGCGCAAGTAACAGAAAATGCAATATAGGTAAAAAAACAAACTTGATTTTGATTTTAAAAGTAGAGTGATTAACTATAATCATCAGAAATAATCATCTATAGAAGTGGACCTGAATTTGGAATGACCTCGCAGACCATCTTGGATGTCACCACGAACCGCGAAAAGCGAATGCTATTGACTTGACGTTTCTATTTTATTTATAATGGAACCACGAACGACGAACGTGAACGTGGGACTTATGCTTGCTTTTAACAAAACCAAGTTTTCATTCATAATCACCTATCAAGCCCGGATAACCTGCACATATACAAATGATACGGTATGCGGGTACGTACATTTTTTTTTTAAATTTAAAATACGATTTGGCTAAAATTCTGTAACATTTTTTTTTTTTACTAACATTTATATATTTGTAAAATACTCGAAGAAAATAAACATCGATTACCCTTCGTTATTTTTTTTGAAGGAATTTCTCTTTATTATTATATTATTTTAAAAATAATACATGTGATCAAAATAAATAAAAAATGTAAAGTTTTCGCACAAATCACAATTTAGTTTCATTCATATGCTAGGATATTAGCAGAAGTATCATTAAAAGAACTCAACACAAATTTTGTTTAATATTGGTTAATTGAATATCATCTCTTGTTAACTTCTCCACAAAAAATTTAATTTTAAGTGGTTAATCGAGAATCAATACTAGTGATTCATATCTAAAATTGAATGATATATGTAGCCACAAAATTTCAGCATTGTCTTGCTTGAAGGAAAAAAATTGAAAGTTCCATATTAAAAGCATGTGTGGATGGAAACAATCAAGGTAGCTCGATCTTTCTTACTTTGTTTTTCAAATCATATAATTTTTTGGGTTTATGGTAAAAGTATATTTTTTTATATGGCCTCGAATACACATGCTTCAAGGCTTTTACAAAATATAAGGTTGGGGGCACAATTATATTTTGATTAACTTACTGTGCACAAAAATGAGTATGGGATTTACAAAATCATTTATACATGAGAAAATGGAGAGTGGAGACATCAGAGGAAGGTTGAGGAGCACCTATCATTGTAAAAGGAGAGATATGAGAAGTTTCTGGGACCCCTCTTCTCCATCATTTGTTTGAAGCAATTTCCGAACCATTTTGTTTAATCCTATTATCGTTTTTTTCCTTTCCTATTTCTTCATTTTCTGTTGTAACATGTTTTTTCTATCTTGCAATTTGGTTATTTTTTTTAGTTAAACTCTATTCTTATTCTGTTTCTACAATTATTTTTGTTCCCTCTTTATTTTGAAGACAATGAAAGTGTAGTGTTAATTCAGACAATGAAAATCTTACATTTTGATTACAAAGAATGTAATTTAGAAAGTGAAATGCTCACCAATGCATTTATTGAATACCATTATTGTATCTTTTAACGAAGGAAGTACATAAATTATGCACTTTTTTAACTAATGAAATGCATGAATTTTGTGTTTTTAACTAATTTGGTGCATCAATTATTTCCTTCATTATATGAGTTACGAGATTATCTTATTCATTCTTCTTTGGCTGGTTTGCTCGGATGTATTGAACAATTTTGATTTATTTATTGTCATAAGTTTCTTGATTCATAGAGGGAAGTAGGAGTACAACCAAATTTGAGAAAGGAGGCACAATAGAGTGGGTTAAAATAGTGGGGTAATTATATAGTAACATTGGTACAACTTTATACTTTGATTACCAGGAGAAGGTGCAACTAACATGAAAAGCAAAAAGTGGGGTAAAATTTTGAAGTAGTGATGGATTGGATATATAGTGTCATGTCTTAATAATAAAGGGCAATCGAGTTGGAACACGGTACCGTTTCTGTAAGATGATAAACTTTTTGTGAAAACAGCTGAGGAAGTAGCCACTGATTTGACCACAATGTTAATTGAGATGTTTAATAAGGATGAAAAACTTCAAAAAAAGTTCTCTGTTCATTGTAGCAGTCTTATGGTTGCAAATTTTGGATTGTCTGCTCTTAAAGCTATTGAAAACAACAAATTGAAGCTTACACTTGAGGTGAAATTCTGTTAGATCTCAGATTAGTCGTATTCATTAATGGTATTCCGACTTGTGAATGAGATTAGTTAAATTGTTTGTTAGGAAATGATGGATCCTTATGTATTAAAATATTTTTAGAACATAATAACTTCAAGAAAATTTGTGGTTTTTGGAAACTTTTTCTTATGTACGTGTGGCATGAGGAGACAGTTGAATGTCACCGGAAGATTTTCTGGTGTGTAATAGAATTGTTCTGCCAGTAAGTTTATTTTATTGAGTGGTGGTTTCGAATTGCAGTTTTTGTTTGTTGCGAACCTTTATATTGCGGTTGCAGATACCTCTAAAACCAATAACATTGCAGCTGCAATTGTGGTTGCGGAACCTCAAATTAAAACTATTTGAACTTTCACAAATTTCATACTTGATCTGAATTTTCATTTCTCATGAGGTCCTCTCTTCAAAGCCTTCTCAAGAGTTGATGATAACGAACGGAAAGATCAAACAGATAAATATGTTTTCCATCTTCTCAATTAGAAAATGTTTGTGCAAAAAGTTTAATATATAGACTGGTCATTTTCTCTGGAACCTAACAAACCCATTTTGTATATCACTATAGCTCAGAGGATCAAGAAGCAACTTGAAGATGGTAGTTTTTTATGCACCCAACTCAAGGAGTGAATTTGAGTCTGTCATTTCTACTAGCAGCAAATATGAGGTAATTTTCATTCAACTCATGTAGCATCGACACTTAATATCAAACTCTGTCTGTGTCTGTCATTCATAGCTCCTAAGTAAAATGTAATACTTTTTTTTGTTCAATATAGGTTTTTACAATTTATCGGTGGATTAGGGAAGTGATCAAACATATCAGCAATGAAAATGGGATTATTCAAAGAAATATCAATTAAAAGGTACTCCAAGTATCATATATCGACAAGGACGAGAGGTCTTCTCCTCTTGATGGTGATGGCGATATTGACACTTTACTAAACTGTGCTGCAAGGAAGTTAAAATCATCTCAAAGATTGTGAAGCAAGTTTTTAATTATGTAACCATGAATCAAAAATGGTTCTAACTAGAGAATGTGTAATATGAATTGTTTGATCTCAGATCAATAGTTGAGATTTGATAATTACGTGTGTGTAACGATATTATTACTGCAAGGAATCCGATCTCAATTTCAATATAATAAACTTCTTGATCTGCTTGGTTTATAAGCAAATTACACGAATATGAAAAATATGATCAATGTGAAAAGTGTGTTTGTGGTTATATTAGTCAAGGATAGATTAATCAATGTAAGGAATGGCTATTCACTTTGCAAGTTTCAATTTACAATTCTGAAAATTATGAAAGTCAAATTGCTATTTACAGTAGAAACTCTATAAATTAATAATGTCAGGACCGAAGAAATTTATTAATTTAGAGAGTTATTAATTTATCGATAAATTAATAATTATTAATTTAAAGAGTTTTTAAGTAATTATACAATATATACTAAACAAAAAGGCAAATTAGTTTATGCCTCTTAGAATTACGTTGCAACGAACCTTGGGACTCAACGTAAATTAGTAACTACTGTGTTCATATGCATTGGAAAAATACAATACAAAAATACAACACCTGAGCTATTGGATGCAATAAGAAAAGTTAGAGATGAGCTTCAAACAAA